>JAAUXT010079903.1_pt1 | contig 35832 bp, 45 predicted proteins | sample 7278171 | NCBI WGS metagenome assembly JAAUXT01 (sample SAMN14350112, study PRJNA611818) | marine sediment metagenome | isolation source: surface marine sediment (1.8m) | place: French Polynesia: Moorea | collected 2018-08 | reverse complement strand
TATCTGCCTTCAAATCTCATATGAACTGATGCTAAATAACCCTGCGGACAAGCCCAGATGGATACCAGCCCTAATACATCTTTCCTGTCAGAGAAATCATCACGTCAATGACCACGCTCAAGTGACCCGGGTATCTGTGGACTTGCTTAGAAGGTATTATCCTCCTCCAAGATGTTCTTGATTTCCTGCAGCTTCTCAGGCGTCACCTTGGTGAGTCGTCCCCCTGTCTTTTTGACAGAAAAATCGCGGACACTGGTGGCAAACTTGCGGTACCACCTCCTGACGGTGCTCAGACTGAGCGCATTCTATCCATGGATTTGAAGCATCTGGTTCTCGATGTGCCTCTGCAACACTTTTCCCTTGAATGCGGAAAATGTGCACTTCTGCATGCTGGGTCAGCTTACTGTGCTCCATATTGAAGAAGAATGCTCTCAAAAACAGTCCAAAACTTGTGCAACTCAACAGCACGACGTTCATCGCTTGACCAGTCGACTCCAAGAAGGCATCGCTACATATTTAGGTCAGACAGACTGACCCAAATATGGTTTCGCGATGTTTGCTTGAAGATCGGCAGGTGCAGAAGAACATATCAAAAAATTGACCAGATTGTTCTATTGGTTCCTTCAGAAATACCGGATGTTCATCTGAAAGTATACCAACCTCGTACACACCGGTGTTTCACAACAAGCATGAACACACGCATACACACGATCACACGCACGCACACGCGCCCGTCGCTACCTTGGTTTCATGGTCCTGCTTGGCGGGCAGGTCGTCGCAGGCCAGCACGTAGAGGTAGGAGGAGTCTATGGAGGTCGGGTGGGTCCTGCACGGCCCGATCTCCACGGTGTAATCTTCCCTGGTGAGAGCCAGGTCCAGGTTCGAACCCTGCAACGAATACAAGAGTTTTGTATCGGTGTCATGAACACGCACAAGGCACGCAGGTCACGCTTTCTGTCACAACCCTTAACTTGTTAGACTGACGCGGAGTTCAGTGGTACGTTTGGTACTATCAGCCTCAGAGCTCTGTTCTTGTATCAGGACAGAGGTCTCAACTGTCACTCAGGTGGATGATGTGGCTTTGGTCAAGAAATGAATATTAGGACGAGCACGACGAACGTTAAACAGTTCATTCCCATTGGAGTGATGACAACCACAGTTCTGATTTCCGTGACACTTGCTATTGCTGCATTTTTTGGAACTTCATGAACTGCACCTGGATTTTAAATGATGTGTCGCTGGCAGTGATGATGGTCGTTTCGTCCCAGGCTTCTATCTCTGGGTCTGGGTAAACCCGAAATGGCCCCAGGTTCGGCAGAGCCTGACTCAGGTTCTGATATCCAGGGACCCCGTCCAGGTCCAGCCCTGAAAAGAGAATGGGCCACTGTGTAGATTCACTGTGTCATCAGAGGTTGAAAACAGAGAAAGAAACCAGATTTGTAGACAAGTCATTGTGCAAAGAGGTAACTCCACTTGAGGGGTGCTTGTTTTGAAGCTTCAGCAAAACAAGAATGTAAACCTTCAGAGGCGTCGCCAATATCACAATTATCACCGAGTGATCACCACCCAGTCCTGCTTGTGGTCACCCCTGATCACCACTGAGCAGTGGTCACTCCTCTCCCCTCAGTAGTGATGACGGTGATCACGCACCTGTTTGCCAGTGTACAACAGACTCGCTTTGAATGACATGCCTGTGCAAGGGTGAAGCTCTGGAACGAGACGGCACACCCACCTGGACTGAGTGCCTGGCCCGGAGGCGCTGTTGAGGAGACCTCCCGCCTGCGTCTGCGTCTCTGCTTCAGGAAGGCGTTGAGGTCCGGCAGCAAACACTGCATCAGGGTGGACGACACCACCACGCAGTCCTGCAGACACAAACTGTATGGTCAGTCACTCTTGAGTCACACTGCTGGCGTGGTGCCTTCGTGCGCTTCTCAATGATGATGCTTCGGAAGCTGCAGCCATTGACTGTTGACTTATATTTTCTCAAAGTTACAAATTCAATTGAAGTCCGAACTGTCAGAGACATTGGGCTGAGCTGTGTTTTTCAGGCTGGATGCGTTGCGGACGAGTCAGGTAATTGCACAAGACCACAACGCGCACTTGTGCACCTATTGTGAGCAGACCTCACAAGGTTCAGTGTGTGGAGACTCACGGCCTGCACGGTGTCGGGTCCGGTCACGGTGGCGGGGCGATGCAGCAGCAGTTTGGGACTCCAGACGGAATCCAGGTTCTCCCCGGTCACAGACACGTTGATGCCTCCACTGCAGCCAAATATTCGACGCATTCAGTACGTTCAAAAACGTGTTCAACCCGCTGGGGGGATTCTGTTGAGTGAACCTGAAGCAGCGTCTGCACAAAGCGTGGCAAAATGGCTGTGACAAATTGACTTGGTTTGGACCACGGGATTGAAACGTCTCGCTTGTTTGTTGTGCGTGGAGGCACCACGGAAGCAAAGTACAAAACGGGCAATGGGTCCGTGGTTTTGCTTGAAAATGCACGAGCCTTCACCCTGAATTCTGGAAGGAGCATTTCATGCAAGTTGGGAATTGGTGCATCCCGTTCCTGATCGAGTCAACTTGGCAGGACCGCGTCACTCAACTTCCCCATGGAAACAGCACCACAACGCACAAGTCTCCCTTGCACCTGCCGGACCCTCTGACGCACCTGGCGATTCCGGCGAGTCTCCCGAGCGCGAGGATGACGGGGTCGGGGCGGTACGAGAAGCGCACTTCGGGCTCCGACCGGTAGGTGGCGCCGTTGGGCATCTCGACGGTGATGACGCCCAGCTCGCCGCTTCCCCTGGTGGGAGACGTGACGCACTGCAGAACGCCGTCCTGGGCGCTGAAGCGAGAAGGACGGGAAGGGTCTTCGTAAGGGCCACAAGACAATTGGTCTTTTGGCACAACGGACAACGCTCACGTCAGGAGGGGCTTACACGGCTGTCAAACACAAGTGCAAAATTTGACCAATCGAGGGCCTCCCCAGATCCTGACAAACACAGAAAGTTTGGTGGTGTGTTGAAAAACTCACTGTATGTGTGCGTGTGTGTGATGGCAGGGGGAGTGAGTACGTATGTGAGGCGACGGGTACTGGACTGAACCTCGTCAGTGAGTGCTTCCTCTTTGCGTGTCAAAGAGGGAGAGTACTCACTGCCTATGTGGGTGGAAAGGGAGATTGGGTACTCACTGCATGTGTGTGGGGTGGGAACAGGTATTCTCTTCAAAGGTGATGCAGCACAGTACTCACTCACTGCATGTGGGTGAGGTGGGGCAGTACTCACTGTGTGGGTGAGGTGGGACAGTACTCACTGCATGCGCGTGAGGTGGCAGGGCCGCTGCCCGACGCTGACCCGCCGCACGCGGAACGGCTGCGCGACGTCGACGCGCACGGAGAGCAGCGTCCCGCCCGACTCCACCCCGAAGGGCGGCGACACCGACACGATCTTAAACAGCTGCAAAACATGTGATTATTGCTTCAATTGAGGTGAGTACTTTCTTTTTTGACGCGACGACAGAGTGACCAAATGCAGAAGCTGCAGAAAAGAGACGCATATCCAGTGCGCAAGGCGCTGTGCAGCCTCGGAACAAATTACCAATCTATCTTCTCGTCCTCCATCGAGTTTGAGAGACCTCACCGCTCTTCTACTGGGCAAGGTGGGCCACATCTTGGGCCAAGACCAAACTCACGGGAATGCAGTCCAGCAGCTGGGTGGTCCCCTTCTCCAGGGTGTACCCGGGTACCCCGTCTGAACCCGCAGGGCACGTCGCGCAGGGCTGGGGTCCGTGCTCCGGTTTGTAGGTTCCGAGCCGACAGAGGGAGCACTCGCTGCCGTCGTCCACAGCCTCGTACCCAGCCTCGCACCCGTCTGCAACCGGAAGTGAGAAGATAAGGGCACCCGTCCAGAACCGGAAGTGACAAAATGGGCGTGCGCCACAACCGGAAGTGAGAAAGTAAAGACCTCCACGCACGCAGATTTGCAACTGGATGTGGTCGAGTGAGGTTGCCGTTGGTTTGTTTGTGCCTCTGAACCCTGGGATAAGTGACGCACCCACAGAGATCATGAGCGGATCAGGCCCGATCCTCTTCACGTTGCACATCATGGACGAGGTGCTGCCCGTGCTAAGCGTGGTGTGCGTCTGCTGGGGGCAGGGCACGCACGCACCCTCCTGCCCCGCCCCCGCCCCCGCCTCCGGCTCCGCCCCCGCCTCCGGGACGGAGCGGTAGAAGCCGACGGGGCATGCGACGCAGCCGCCGCGCGCAGAGTCCCACTCACTCCCCGCCGGACAGTGCTCTGTTTTGGGAGAAACAAGAACGGCCATGAACAAAAGCTATCATCAGGCCCATTGAGCAAGTGCTGCTCTCGAAAATTTGCAAACTTAGATCTATGTTCTCCACCGGTTCTGGGCCTCTTGTGTCTCCTTTACAAACTGATGTCACGTGCGTGATCTTTGAGGAACACGTACAAAATCTGTGCGCTCAGAAAACGTGCTTGGCAAATCGAGCAATTACAAGACTGCTGAGAGGCAACAAACAATGAGGCAACAAACTGCCCAATTCACAAGGTGTGCGAACTTGAACACGAAATCCAGGAAACGCACCTTTGTTGAAGTAGGGGTACTTGCTGCCTGGCAACACGGGAAGTAGACACTGCCCCCTGGCGGTGGCGGCCTCGCGCAGCGTCATGGTGCCGTCGGGGCAGAAGACGCACTCCTGCTGCTCGCTGTACAGTCCAAAGCGACACGCGCGGCAGTAGTTGTGGATCCCGTCGTACGTCGTGCCCGGTGGACACTGACCTGAAGTCAATTGACGCCTGATGGGTCACACGTTACAATTTAGGAGGCGTCATTGTGTGCCTCATAGACACAGCTGGCAACCACAACATTTGAGTGACAAATCCAATGTGAACCCAGTCAGGAAAGTATGGGTTGGAGTCTGCTCTTTCAGGTTGGGTGCTTAAAATCCATCGCACAAAACAATCGTTTGCAATCCTGCGCAAGTCGATAGACACCGCATTGACGCAGCTGGCAAAGCTGTGCAGGGATCCAATGTGCGACAAGGGTTCGGAGTCTCTGTCCAAGTAGATCAACGTCGGGTGCGCAAAACAAAACAAATGTGTGTGACGCACCCTGCAGCGAGGCGCGCCTGTCCCCGCCGCACTCCTCGGAGCCCGACGCCGGGCAGAAGCGGCACAGCGCGGTGCGGTGCAGCAGGTCCCGGGGGCGGTGCGTCCCTCCCGGGCACGGGTAGCACCCCGCCCGCGCCGCCGGCTCCCCGCGCCACTCCGTCCCCGCACCGCACGCCACCGGGGACACTGAAGCGACAAGAAACGAGCTAAAATCCCCAGGCAATCGTCAGCCTGGAGACTTTTTAGGTGATTTGATGAGCTTGGTCCGATCTGTGAGCTTTTGGAAAAAGCGAGCAAAATCGGAGCAAGCAAAATCAAATTACCTACAGGCAGGGTCTTCCAAAAGTATGTGTACACCTGTTTCATAGTGTCACGTTGGAGTGACCATTAGAACACCCTGAGCTGTCTTGTGAATGGGAGGACCATTCACAGATGGCCCAGTACAGAAAGGTTAAACGCCGCAGGAATGGCAACAGTGTTGCAGATGAAGTATGCTGTTTCAGAAAACTCGACATTCGGGAAATCAGAAGTGAAACAAGGCCTTTCAGAAAAAGAGCTGAATGCAGCCACGCCTCGAGAGACACTGGACAGGCATGAGGCCATTGTGGGGGGGACCTCTAAGGAGGGTCTGCCCACAAATGGACCCTATAAAGCCGTCGGGAGGCGCAGGACCGTTGGAGATGGTGAAAAGGCAGAGTTGCGGAAAATGGGTCATTTTGTTTCCTGCCCAAAGGGCTGTTTGAGCCCTAATGGGCCGTTGGCATGATGTCACTATGACATCATAGGACCATTGGTGCATGAGGATTCCCAGAGGGAAAATTGTATAAAAGGTCGCAACAATAGTCATTCAAGGAGAAGTGCATTCGAACCCCAGACATCCACAGTGTACGGCCATTGTTCTGTACATTCTTCTTGCATCCTGAGAATCTAGCCCATATCTGTTGACCCATTGTTCCTTGTGTCTATGTTGAATAAACCTGCTTTTCAAGTAAAGAACCTCTTTTGAGTCACCTTCGGAAAAGGACCCTTGCAGCAGGCCTGTTTGGGAATGGCCCGACAAGCCAGGCAGATTGAAGGTTTTGTGCACGAATGGTTGGAGAAACTGTCCGAACGTGACAATAGTCAAAATGAGGATCAATGTTGGATCTTTTGGGCTCTTTTAGTTTTATTTAGGTTGGGGATAGTGCACCAGGAAGGATTTGTGGCACGTGCCCGCTTCACTTTGCTCGGGTTTCTTGGGCTTTCACTCTTGGTGCACCTCAGCAAGATGAAAACTGAGGTCAGAATCTGATTCCAAATGGTTCAAACCGAGGCGGTGGCAGAACAGGTTTGTTCAACCAGAGGAAATCAACGTTGGCGAAACAACACTCGAAATTGCTATTTTTGGTGCAACTTGACTGACCCCTTTTCCCCCACAGAACACCACGCCAAAGTGACTCACGCGAGGCCTGGATCCGCTTCAGTCTCAGCAGGTAGGTCGGGGCGTGGCACAGCAGACGCGACACGGCGCCGCGCCGCAGCGTGAACGTGTTGTTGGGGCAGGGCACGCAGCCCCCGCCGCCGCCGCCGCCGCCGCCGCCGCCGCCGCGCTCCCGGTACGTGTGCAGGCGACACGGCACGCACGCGTCGCTCCCCCACTCAGAACCAGCCGGGCACGATGCTGCAATGCATTTCGGCTTGGATCAATATGGAAACGACGCAAGAATGGGGAGTTTGAAACACCCAACAGTCGTGGTAATGTCGCGTCGTCCACGCGACGGTCAAACGTCAGAAAAGAAAGTTCGTTGCAGCGTTGGCTTGGTGGGGCCTGGGCGGAATCGAGGGACGGACACACGGGAAGAACCTGGCAACATGTCATCACCCAATCAACACACACACACACACACACACGCACACACAGACTCAACCGACGCCTGCACTTTGACTCGTAGATCTACCTGAGGTGAAGGTGTTGCGCGGGGTGGGCCAGCAGTCGTCGATGTCGGTGGAGCCTCTGTGTAGCGTCGTGTAGGAGTCGGGACACGACTCGCACCTCCACCGCTCTGACTCCGCCTACGGGGAAACACGCAGCGTTCATACGAATACGTACAGTCTAGCAGTGAGTTTTAGCAACCGCCGTACCGTACTCCAATTGCTACACATCCAAGTTTGCACTGGAGCCGGTGATGTCTTGCATTTGGGGCACGAAGGTAGAAGACTGCAAGAATGTTCCAAAAATGGCAAAGACATGATTCAGCAAACTTCGGGTGCCTACGCTTGTACACCATTTGACCCATTCCCGCAGCAAAGCATCTCAGTTCCAGTGAATCCAGGATCGGGAGGTAGGGGACCAGCCCAGTGCCAACTCAGGACGAAAAGGACCTTCTCTTCCCAAAACATCTGCTGCAAGACCCCTTTTGTTGCGCTGAGCTCAGGTCAAGTTCCATGCTTCCACATGGTTCCCCAGGCACGGGGTCCCTGAACCCTGGATAAATTAGCACATGACCCACGGAGGAGACATGACTGAGGGAACTGACCACAGCAGTGGTGCTGCCCTCTGGTCGGCGGAAGGTGCCCTTGAGGCAGGGTTGACAGACTCCAGCCGCGTCCGACCACTGCGTCCCCGCCGGGCACTGGACTGCAAGGGAAACAGGACCACGTTACACTGGGCGCGTTCGCAAAAAAAATTAATGATGGCTTGAAGTCTTCACTCTGCGCAAAATATGGAAAAACTGATTTCGTAAAATGAGAACTGTTGCTGCTGTTTTCATGCAAGACGTCAGCAGAAGTTGAGAATTTCAGGTTGCGCACGTAAGAGAACAAAGTGTATTTTTGGAAGTGTCGTCATTGTTTCCAAATATGCGAGGTCTTCTCGAAAATGTTCAGTTGCGATTTGAGTTCAAACAAGGAAGAAACCGTTTCCGACAAGTTCGTTTATCTGAGCCTCAACACAAGTTTGTCCACAGCCGTAGATGACACAGCATGCAGAAAGAAAAACAATGCAAACTTCGAGTATCAAGACAAAAACAAAAACATTGACGTGTGTGTCACAAATATCGTCTGGTCAAAAGTGAAAGTGGATACACGTCACACTTTTTGAAACGATAACAATTGAGCGGCGCGAGAATGTTCTAGTCAACGTCACGTGCTGCGACGTGGAACCTGCGCGTCGTGGTTGCGCGTCGGAACTTTGCGACACTTGTCGACCAATGAGGGCTTAGTGTTGGACGAGAAACTCTCGTCTCGAGTAGGGACGTTCCAACAACGTCATTGACGCTCTGGTACATTCTGCACACAAATCGGAACTACGCACTGCCCGTGCCTTCGGAAAAACCAGCCTGTTCTAAACAAAGAAATGACGCAAGAAAATGGGGTATTTAAGGCGGTGTTGTTGCTTGACCGTCAGATGCAGAATCTGCTCAAGGCACTGCTTCAAACGAGAAAGTTTCCAAGGTGAGTGTTCCTCGTTGTCTGCCAGGTTCTGGGTCAGGTGACTTGACGTTTTGTTCTCTGTCAAAACATCTCTCAAATCATGTTTTGATTTGTTCTGTTTGTTTGCTTTGAAACGTCACGCAAGTGAACCTGACATTGGGAACTGCATAGTTCTGCAGGAGGTTCCTGGGAATGCTTGACCTCGCTATGCAACACGTTGCTCACAAGAGTGATTTTCTGCAACTCTGCACTGTGGTCCACATGCTCAGCCGTTTCGCTTGTGAGTAGGGAGCCACAATAAGGCACACCAAAAGCTGACGTCCGGTTTTGCGCTTTCACAGATGTCGGAGGCGAAGGATGATTGGCCGTTGTCCAGAATTCGGCCGGAACTGCGCGTTTTCACGAAGAAGGACGAAGGGTTTATGACCTTCACCAGCGACGACCCTCCAGAGGTGCTGACGCTGAAGATCGCGCCAGGTGAGCACTCAGAATATTCAGAATTTTTTCTGTTCACAGGTTGGTCACGTTCATCAAGACTTTGGTGTAGTGTGGTGTGTGTATGCGCGTGTGTACATGCCTGCGTGCGTGCGTGCGTGCGTGTGTGTGTGTGCGTGAGCGGGTGTGTTAGAACGGCTCTCAGCGTTGTTTCCAACACACACTTGTGCTCTAACACAGGAAAAAAACATTGTCGAAAGGGTTTCAGGGCGTATTTTTGGACACAGTTTTTGAGTTCGTCAGACGCATCTGAGACCTATTTCTCGTTGTCTAATTCCAGGCAAAGGCAGAGTCTGTTTTATCGTGCACGGATTTCGGAACAACATCAACAAACTCTGGATGCACAAAATGAAGAACGCCATTTTGGAAGACAGAAAGGTAGAGATTGTTGTTTTGGTGGGCTGGAGTCACGAGGCTACACAAACGCGAACCAAAAAATCGTACAAACAAGCCACGCAGAACCTGCTCACTGTTGGTGATTGGTTGGCCACCTGGATCTGCCAATTCAAAGACATGGGATACTACACGCACGGTATTGGACACAGTCTGGGTGCCCATCTGCTGGGGAGAGCAGGGAGGATGAGTGGGAATCGGCTGGACCGCATCTCTGGACTGGACCCAGCGGGGCCAAGGTTTGAGACGAAATTCAACGAACACGCCTTGAAGGCGTCGGATGCAGCGTTTGTGGATGTGATCCACAGTGATGGGTACGCGAAAAGATTAATCAAGAAAATATTTTACCCGGACCCAGTCAAGTACCTGGGGACCCTCCTGCCTGTGGGGGATGTGGACTTCTATCCCAACGACGGGGCGTGCCGACACTTCCTCAGCTACGAGTTCTACACCTGGAGTGTCAGCAACCCTGGGGCATTCAAGACCAACTTTCAGCTGTGCTACACTCCTGCAATTCGGACTCCTGTGAAAGACTATGACGACATCTCTTCCTTCGCTGAGATGGGGTTTTACGCAGATGCCCCGAACAGGGTTCACAGCGGACTCTTCTACCTCAAAACCAACAAAGCTCCGCCTTACGCACTGCCCGGGAGCTCTGTCGAAGACGTGAGAGGGATTCGAGCCACTGAGAAGACAAATCAGAAGAACAAAAACTTCAAGTCTGCAGCAAAGAAAAAAATAAAGCGTCTCACCGGACGTCGACGCTCCAATAATGGTGGTCGCAGCAGCGCGTCACAAACATCCTGAAGGGATCCACAGTTCATCGAAACCCGGATCAGTGAAACCCTTTTGACTGAACTGCGTTCGTGTGTCGGACTAAACATGCTGCAGGCGTCAACTGAGTGGTGACGTGGTCAAGCAGACTGAATGTTGTCTGACATGTCCCGTACATTTCTGTGCATACTTCGTTTTCTCTGTTTATGTCAACAATGCGTTGCACAAAAGCAGGCTTCGGACTTCGGACTGCGTGGCAAAAATTGTCCATGACTTTGAAGTGTCTGTTGAGTGTGGAGCCTTCGCGATAATTTATCACTTGATTCTCCGTATGTCACTGGCCACTACATATCTCAGGGAACCTGTTATCTCGAGAGCATTTTTGTCGTGCGTTCAAATGTTGTGAATAAAAATGTTCTTTTTCTACATTGCAACAACACTCCATCTGTTGACTCTTCATAACAACCGACAGGCGAAATCGCCCACAACATGCAATGGATCTCTTTCCAACAGTCGTGCGAACCACGAATCAAACCAGTGGAATCTGCAAAGTGGCTTCAACGCAAATCCACGCATGCGTAAAACAACACCTCCACCATAGCAACCGTCACCACCAACAACCACCACCCATTCGGACCTGGCGCCGCCACCGTTTCTGACGCGAGCAGCGCCACCTACCGTCCACACAGTCCTCCTCGACGGTGGAGCCGGGCAGGGTGGTGTTGAGGCCCTCGGGGCACGGCCAGCACCAGTACTGCACGAACTGGGTGCGGTAGGTACCTCGCTCGCACACCCGGCACCCAACCTCCTCGCTCATCCACTCGGTCCCGTTCGGACACGAATCTGCGCGTGTCGGGAGAAAAGTCTCAGCTGAAGTGCTCAACCTTGGTCACACTTCGTGTGTCGTGCATGCGCGTCCCTGTGTGTGCAAGTCGCTGACGCAGCACCAAAGGACTTGTACTCGTTGACGCAAGGTGTGGCACTTTCAGTGTGAAATGAACTCGAATATCTGCGTACGCATTCAGACGGGGCGTGCCCTGAAAATGTTTGTCAGTGAACAGTGTTGAGTGCATGTTTCAAAAATTCCCCCAACTACGGTGATGGGGCATGGTAGGGAAATGCACCACACATCTAACAACAAAAGCACAAGTAAAACATTGAAAAACACCGTGGTACTTGAGGGATTCTCCAGTTCTATCCTTTGCTGAGGGAGGGAGGCAGGGTTCAGGGTGACGTGAATGGGGGAAAACACATTGTGAAAATTTCACCTGTTGACATGCAGTGGTATCTGGCTACTGGTGAGTGTTGGTGACTGGGACTGGGTGTTGGGAGGGGATCGACAGCGACTTCACAAGTGTTACGTACGCCGGTCACCGAGGGGCAGGTTGCAGTCGTGCCTGCGTCCTGCGCCGAGCTCCCGGGTCAGGAGGCCCGGGGGGCACGGGCGGCAGCGGTCGGGGGCGGCTTTGCCCCCGGGGGCCTCGTCGTCCCCGCCCGCGGGCGTCGTGTCCTGCTCCGCCGCGGTCGACGGGTCAGGGTCGGGGTCGCCCGTGTCGTTGCGGTCGCGGTAGAAGCCGATGCCGCAGGGGATGCAGACGCCGCCGCCGCCGGGGTCCATCTCGGTGCCGCCGGGACATTCGTCTGTGGGCGGCGCGAGGCGGCGCGGCGCAGCGGGGCGCGAGGCGAGGCGAGGCAGAGAGCAGCAAAACACACGGTACAACAGAATTCAATGCACATCACATCTAGGTTTGCAAAATGGATGAGGATAACAGGGAGGTTCGGCACAGACCAGCACAGGCGCGAGCGTTGGTGTGAGCGCAGACATCCCACGTTTATGACGTCAACCTGTCACGTGAAAACAGGAAATCCTCAACTTCGCACGGAGTAGTTTTGGTGCAGGATGGGCATCTTTGCTAAGATACGTAAAATGTCAAGCCCACGCCTTTGCCTGTGCTTTAGCTGCAGCTGCAGCACTTGTGCCGAACTTCCCTCTTCACTTGCAATCTGATGGTGACGCACACCAGAGGTCACAATCAGGTTCCAGGTGCCTGGGAAGTTTTTCAGTGACTTTTCAGGAGAAAAAATACCTTCACTTATTTGTAAAGACAATAGTGACAGGCACACACAGCACACCGCACTCAGAAACACGCAACGCCAAGAAACAAACGTGCAGAAAACGTGACGTCTTAATTTCACAAACGTGAACGAAACACAAATCATTCAAACACGTTTCTTCGGGGCGTCATTCAGTCAAGATTGATTGCGAATCGGGGATGTTCCACACTGGATTTTTCGTGCGGTTTGTTCCTGTGCAAACCAACACGAGTGCAGTGAGCTCGGACTGGCACTCAACGCACGACGCATCCAGTGTGAAATTAGCTCACGAAGGCGAGGGAGGTGGGGGTCCTGACACTTTTTGCAGGAGAATCTTTGACTCTCGACTTGTTTTAGTTCGCGTCACAGAAACACATCGTAAAGTCTGAATGCCCGACAGTGTTGAGGAAAAGTGGCGTCGTCGGGGCAGGTGGCGCACTCCAAAGCAAGCACCCCACTCAAAACAATAAGACAACAAAACACGACAGGCGAATCCAGGATTTTGGTGAGAGGTCACCCCCCCCCCCCCAAAGAAAAAGTTGCAAAACAGAACCAAGCAAAAAACTATACCTTGTTCAAAATTGAACTTTCAGAAGTTGCACAAAGCAAAAGTTTTCGGAGTTTTGTTTGGGCGATGGGGGGAGGAGATAGGGCTTTGGTTGGACTGGATCCAAGATTTTCCTGAATTCAACCCTGACAGGGCTTTTAACAAAACACACACGTGACAAGTTCAGTACATGTACTCACCCAAATCATTCAGTCAAACTTCGGTGGCAAATCAACCAAACAAGCACCATCACTTACTCGGGTCGACGGTGTATCCAGGACGACACAAGACGATGATGCCTAGCAACAGCGCCGCTGGACTTCCATGACTCGTCGTCAGGGACGTTACCATGGTGATTGGTGCCTTGTCAACCACGTGGACATGGTTCTCGTTCTCTCAGCTCGATGATACCCAGCCTGGAATGTACGAGTTCAGAGCTATTGGAATCAGTCATTCAGGAATTCTCACCTGGCCTCGAAATGTCTGTTGTTGAGAAAGTCCACCTGCAAACCACATTTAACAGATTTAAAGGCACGTGAAAATGACATTTTTGGATCTGTATGAATGGGATTCAGTCACGCGACTCAAGCGTTCATCACCGGTACCCGCCCGCGCACACCAATCATCCCAAACCGGGATTGAGATCCGCGGGGGCGGGTGGGTGGGTGGGCGTGGAATGAGAGGCGCACATGACAAGGAATGCGCATCTGCACAAAGTAAGGCCTGTTTCACGTTGAGATGCGATGCCTGTGTTGCTGAAACCATTGAATCCAATTTCGCCCTGCACTGTTGTTTTTGTGAGACGATGGGTGCCTCATTGACTCAGTGTCCGATGATGTGACCAGGGACGAAGTTGGTTTGTGCACTGCATGCCACCCATGCAGCAGCCAATGTGACTCGGCTTGAGAATGAATTTTCATTCACCCAAAAGCTAGCAGACAAAGTACGCATGAATTTTTGAAGCTCAGGTCTGAGTTCACAGTTGAACCCACAAACCGAGACACAGCCTTGAGTGCAACTAAATGATCATTTGATGATTGCTGAAAACCCAGACACGACTTTGCACACACACTGTCAAAGTTCAAAAACTTTTCCAGAACCATTGTTCCACCATGTCCTCTGTCCAAATCTGACAGTCCCAAATGGACAATTCTCTGCTGTTGCTTTTGTCACTAAATTTTAGTAGATTCTTCACCGTCGAGCAAACAGGATGTATTGCACACAACATCAGCCTCTTGGTCCAAACCCCAGTTCCTCCACGGCTCTGAACACCGTTCGCTTTGTTTCGCTGTCTTGCTTGTCAGCAAAGTTGACTCACCATCTGTCACTGTCCACAATTCCACACACGTGTAGATTATCCAAGCACATCAAGAATTTTCACAATTTCCGTGTAACACAACACTTGTACTGATGCATACTCAAAATCAATACCGCATTTCGCTGAGTTTTTCTGTTGTGCATTATTCACTTGAGGAACACCTGCCCCGACGCACGCCGATCTGCACCGACTCCTGAGCACAGTCACCACGAGTATCGATCGTCCGGGAGTTTCCCAGTGTGTGAACTCATTTATTTCTTTTCAACACAAGTCGCATCAATTGTTTGGATTGGAAAAGGTGAAACATGTTTGAAGTCGCCCAAGGTGCATCAAGGTGTGACTTTTGGCACGCGATTTGAAGAAATGTACTTTGAGTACATGTAAATGTTACTGAGTCAAAGACATGGATCACAAAACTCGGTTTGAACCTTCACCCTGACGTTCGGTTTTTGCACTCACAATGACTGGTACAAGGCAGAGTTGTGGCTGGGTGGAGATTGGTGTTTTGTCCGTGTGTGCACCACTCTTGCGATGTGCACAAGGGTGTGTGCGTGCGCGTGCATGTGTGTGCAGGGGTTGGGTGCGGGGTTGTTTTGCGATGCGGTTTGAGGGTTGTCGGGGTGGGTGTGGTTGCAGGCCACACATTTTTCTGCAGCGGAAATTGTGCTGTTGTGTTGTTGTGGTGGATGAACGGGGCGCGCAGGGTTGTTTGTTCAACCCGCAATTGATGAGCAGTCAGGATGGCCATTTCAGGCTGAGTTCTTGATGCTGGGTGAACTGAATATGGAAGTGAATGAATGGTTGCGAACAACAGCCCACGAGGTTCCACGGGCAGTGGCTCCACAGCTGCTCAAGTCACTACGGATGACTCAATCCCAGATGCTGCCGCTTCCTTCGTATCTGATGTGACACCTGCCGAATCCACAGACTGTCACGACCTGTTCCCTTATGATGGATTGACGTCCATAATCATCACCTGTCTTGAATTATTAATTCGCGTCCCCTCAATGAAAGAAAACCGCAAAACCCGACAAAAAGTCTCTTGGCCTGAGTCACACCAGCTGTAGGATTGAACACGCACAATCAGCGTCCATTGACGATCAATGATCTCTCAGCCGGTCATTTTCAAGGATGGGTTCCAACATTTGCCAAGCCAAACTGCGAGTTTGCACCTCAGGCACGGGTGGTGATGGACGCTTCCTCAGGATCACAACCGATTTGAGTCCCCAACCCTGACCTTGGACCATCAGAGGAACCTTCTTTTGTGGCTGTGGCACGGGAACGTTCGTGGTATACGTACTGACACCCCACGAGACGTGCCTCGACCTGTACCTCGGTTCAGTCCCGAGTCTCTGGTGCGACACCAAACATGCAGTACTTTTTGGTGTCATTCAGAAAAAAACCCGGCTCAGAACTGAACCGACACTGAGACAGAGACTGAGGCTGAGAAACAGGTCGAGGTAGCACTCACCCCACGCCAGCTCCAGCGACTCAATTCGATTTAAGACCTGCCTCTCTCTCAAAAACATCTCCAGCACAAGGGCGGTGGCACAAGAGACAAACTGTCAAGTTTACCAATTTTGCGTTGATATCTCCCCCTTCCCCCAAATACGTAAGAACAAAACATTGAGCATCGTCCTGGCTCCACTGCACCGTGACACCAAAGCTGGTTCAGTCAGATCTGCGTGTGCGGGAGTTCCACACGCGGCGGGACTTTTCTCTCGTCACTGATCTCCACTGATCCATTTCGTTGCATGTCGCTGGGACAGCTCAGAGTGGCAGGTGTTCGTTGGGAAGACGTGTGGCGCGCACATTTTGTTTTCCGCCGAACACCTCAAAAGTTCCGAAGCCGAAGCCTGTCCCCAGCAGGACAATAGGGCCCGACTCCCACCAGTGACTCACATGTTTTGTGCCCATCAGGGATAAGGTCAATTTGAACACTCACGAATGGCAGGAGCTTTGAACCAAAGTCCAGTCTGGGGTGTGTCCAGATGGTCGCTCAGGATGCCACCTGGGTCCTTGAAAAGTTTGTTCTTTTTGCCATATCATACAGACAGACGTACGATCCTGACATTTTGTGACATTTTTGAGGGGGCGAGCGAGACCCCAGGTATGGTGGCCACCTGTTCCTCAATCAAATAGTGCTGGTCTGTGAATCTATCCCCCGCGCGGGCACCTGTCAGGTGCTTTATCTCCACTCCCATCGACACAATGAAGTTCACAATTTGCCCATTTACCATTCACGAATTACGTAACAAATGAATGAGTCACGAGTGATCGATGCTGCAGGTTCCCTTGTCCCTTGTCAGACGAAACATGAAATTTACGTCCAAGATATTTTGGTACAATGAGCTTGCGGAGCGATCACTTTTGTCTGGGCGCTGGCACTCAGTCCAAATCGGCTCCATTTGATTAGACTTTCACAATGGAGTTTTCAAATCAGATTTTTCAAACCTTCTCAAGCAAAAAAACAGGATGCGAAATTGTTTCTTTTTAGTGTTAGTGAACTTGGCTTTGTTTGAACAACGGACCTTTGCTATTGAACCCTTGTCGTGCATTCAGCTGTTTCAGACCCCACCTTTTTTCTATTGGTGTCAGAAGCTTCAGAGATCAAGGTGACTGATGTGGCTACAACACGGACAGAACAGACGTGCACGCACGTGCATGCACGTCGTGAATGTATTGTCCTGGAGAGGAGTGAATGTGGCGACATGGGTCCAGAATCAATGTTGGACAAAACGGATGATCAATCCTTCATCCTGTCCACAAAAGACCACGCGAAATGTGTACAAGCTGTGCTTGGAAACCTTTGTGTTGTTTCGTCAGACTGCGGACACCAACATCCACGCACTTTGCTCGATCTTTCGGCCACCCTGATACTGGATCCCCTTGTGACGTGCGATGTGCAACGTGTAAACGTGTATTGTAGCCGCAGCACGGGCGACCACAGCCTGCAGTCATCCCTGCGTGTGGCTTCATCCACACGGACTCCTGCATATCTCACAGTGCAGTCGTTGAAGTCACCGCTGCAGGATCAATACCTGGTACCAGTCGGGCCTTCCGTGCGAGACGCTCCGCTTTTCACGCTTATTGACTTGATGTGTGATTGTCGTGACTAAAAAGACGCAGATATCAAACATGCTCTGTGATGCGTGCGCAAATGCGAGGTTTGGATTGTTCAGGAAATTACGGAGGCGTCAAATATTTGCTGTGAGAAAAGACGTCTCGGAATAATTAATTTGGGTCAAATTAATTGGGATGAACTTTTTGCTTTTCGGGACATAAAAATTTGAACAAAGGACACAGTTCTTTGATACAGGTCTGAATGACACCAGCCACACCCTTTGTGTCCCGGTGTGTTACGATGTGCTTCAAAGCATCCATTCATTCATTGATTCATTCATTCATTTGTACGTCCGTTCCTCCAAAATATAGCTCGCTGCGTTTGCCCTTGGGTTCTCTGTCCTTCTGTGGAAGGTCAGTGTTTCTTGTCCAGTTGTCTCCCACTTGGCGAAGAATCCACTGCAAAAAAGCTATTTTTCTTCAAGCTAAAGGACTTGGATGCGATGTTTCTCTGGAACCAAGAATCGATCGTGTCAACAGCCTATTTCTTTCACTTCGTCTGCAAATTTATGCGCATCCCGCATGTCGACACACATGCAAAGAGAAAAAAGATCCAAGCAGCTCATACATACATATCCGGAATCCATGGAAACCAGTGTTGTATGTTTCGATTTCCCTTCGCGTTGTCCCCGTATGCAGCGTCCCGTAACCACGCGCATGCACGAGGCTTGGATACTACGCATTCAATGACTCATGACGGATCAATCTCTGCACAAACACACCCAGTTCCAACTCAATTAATCTGCTGCTTTTTGAATGTTGGAATCAGACCAAGGTCAATGTGAAAAACGCCAATGTTCCCCTGGTTAAGGAGGTCAAACGTGCAGGGCACAATGTTATGACTGTTTTGTCCCTCAAAGGGGGTCAGCTTCAGAATTTTGGGTTGTGAACCAATACCAGATGCGAAAATCACATTGAGTAACGCAGACAACAGAATGGTGGTATTTACGCGTGAAACGCGTGAATTGTAATTGCCATTCCATTTTATCGATTTTTGATTCAAGCGCTTCAAGCCAAAGACGTCTTGAATCCTATTTCCCACCAGCAATTTTGCAAGTAACTCAGTCTCCAAACTCGGCAATGTTGAGGTAGCTCTTCTTTGGCACATTTTGCAAGAGCCGGGACTTTTCAGTTCCAAAGGTGATGACGGGAAAGACCCTGCATGGACCAGAAGCTCGGGCAGTGGGAACATGAATACGGCGCGATGAGGCAGCGACGCTTCAGCGAACGCTCGTGCGTCACAACGTCGCGTGACCGCGCTCAGACGAAAAACTCTTCCGCTTCTCCAGCTTTTAAAAATAGTCATGTCTGCCAGGTATCCTTTTGAGAAAACACTGTGCGAAATGGAAAAGTTTGGGGAAAATTTCCCCTTTGTAGATCTGTTTGAGTGTGAGTTGTGAACAATGCATGACACAGGACAGACCGACAAAAACGTGCACGAAAGCAAATGAAATGTGTGCTGGTACCAATTTGACAACTGCACAGGAAAGGTGTGCCTTCCAGGGCCATGCACCAATTTGTCTGCGTGAAAAGTTTAACATTGCAAACAGAACTGTTCCAAATTGTTCCTTGCGTCGAGCCAAGACTTGAATTGACGTAAAACATGACGAGTCGTCCGCTGGGAAACACGGTGCTCTCTCATGACCAAAGATCCTCCAGAACAAACGTTTTTCCATCGTATCTTCACCTTAGCCCCAATTCACACCAAGCGCATCTACGCATACGCACACCAAGGTCACAGTGCACCAAAAATAGGTATCACGCATGCGAAAGGCAAAGTAAATGGGCAGTGAGTAGTTGTGTTCATACTGAGTGCATGTGTGCCACCATGATCATGGATGGGTTCCAACCCCAAACACATACTGGCGCACGGTGTGGAATGTCGTAAAAGCTGTGCATGATGCGCTGGCGCACACGGTGTGAATTGGGGGTTAGCGAACATCAATTGATCTGCCTGTTCAGTTCGCCTCGACTTCGCCCGTCCCAACTCCAGTACAAAACGTGGTTCGTGTTGAAGCACGCACAAGTACCGTCCGCTTTTCCGCGGGAAAGTAACAAACATGTATCTCTCACTGAGGATCTGATCAAAGATTCGTTTAACCCTTTGTCAATGGTCAGTCAAGTGAACAAAGAAATTACTCAATGCCTGAACAGAATGATAATGAGGACCAATCCCAGGAGCCTGAGGCCGGGTTCACACTACAAACGCCCCAGGAGCGCCGTATCTCACCAAAACCAAATGCATGACGTCCTTGCCTCTTCACTTTCACAAAGAAAACATGAAAACTTACCTGCAAGATATTGTCGCCCGTGTGTAGATCTGATGATGGATGTTCTGGCATGCAAGAACTCGGGTTGTTGGCGCCAAGGTAAGCGCCAACACAGCGCTTCCAGCAAAGTCCCACTCTCCGCGCGGTGATTCTCACTTCTCTTTCTGTACGAAACTCCTGTGTTTTTGAGATTGTAAATTGTGTGAGAGAAGCTACATTTTCACCTTGTTAGCCGCGTCGCAGCTGGTGAAACACTGTAAATTCCTGACCGGCCTGAAAAAATTCCGGCGGTGCGAATGCAGATGTATGTGGAGATTTTCGCACGTGATGGAGGCAGATGTTTCTCAGGATGTTTCGAGCCTATTGACGTCCATAAAGCTGTTTGCGTTGGCGCTGTCAAACAACACTGAAACTCACGTCAGTTTCAACGTCATTCTGAAAGAGTGTCATTTTCACAGGGTTGTGTCCACATCTCAGAGTTCATTCCCATAAATGACCATCTGTGAGTGTTTTTTTGGCGTTTGCTCAACTGTGAACTTTTTATCCAGGTGAGGTTAGTGGAAACGTTTCCAGCATCAAGTCATTTGGCTGTGATGTGTTTCCTCAGTGCCACTCATGACCTGCAGTGTCCAATCATTTCCTCGCTTGGAACTCTGCGCCGTCTGAAAGGGAACAGCCAAATCCTTGAAGTTTTACAAGTGCACAAAAACGTTATTTTGTACGCTCGTATGCACGTGTTTTGCTCGCACACAAAGACTGCACGTGCATCTGCATGCAGCTTTTGTGTGTCCACATCAGAATCTATTTGAACTGAACACACAGTACACACAGTACGCACAAATGCATTTTTTCCAAATGCAGCTTTTGCGCTTGTGCCAATTATTGAACGACCTTGCGCAGTGAAGGTCAAGATTGTCTGGAACGTCCGAAACAATGTTGTGAGAATCCTTGTCCAAATTCCCTTTGTGACTGGTTTGCTGCAGTGGACCAATGGCCATCCAAACTTGTCTGTTTCAGTGCGTTTGTTCCCTCTTGAAACCCTGACCATGACCAGCATCACCCGAAAAGGGGAACCACCCTTCAGCCTGCAGCTGCACCACGTGCATGGTTTGTCCCGCGGTTTGAGAGCAGCGATTCCACCGGGTGAGTAAGTGGAGTTGTTGGGACAAATGACAAATCAATTGATCCGCACAATAGAGTACTGTGCGTATCCCGCGTCTCTCTCAGTCTTTGTTTCTGACGTCATTGTGACAGCGAATAGGCCAAAACTACAGCCGCTGAAGCGATTCTGAATGCGAGATTTTTCAGAGTTGCTGGGGAAAGTTTTGAGGGGAAAACTTTGAAGCAATAAAGTTTCCCCGGGTTGCGTGAATCATTGCAGGGCGTTACTCGTGTGGATTTGATTTGAAATGCTGTCAGCTGTATTCAAGGCTATTCGCTCTTGTCCCTCTTGCAAACACACACACACATACACACACACTCACACTGGCAGGATGTTTTCTCTGCACAAAGTATCTCCTTCGCCCACATTCTGCCTGTGTCTCTGCCTCAACATGTCAAACTATCCCAAACATTAAAAATGATCCCATGTGCGCACAAAACAGATCTGAATCCAAACCCGTTGAACACTCCACTTTCTGTTGAGCAGACAAACGACTCTGTTTTCGTTCAGTTTTCAGCTGAGATGCCTTTCTTGAAAACTTGCAACATTCTGCACGCGAAGTACGTAAGTAGCGTCAGCGTTATTCACACAAATTTACGATCTGGTACGTAGAACCTGCACGTCACACAACAGCACGACTTTGATCTCCTCAGAACTTTCGTTTTCCGTCCACGATCCGCAACCAACCAAAATCCAAATCAGCTAAAGTTTGCGTGACCATCGTAACCATTCCAAATTGAGGGTGAGTAATCCTGAAACCATTCTCTGCCCACGCCACAGACAGGACTATTTCACGCTGGACGTGTCCAAGGACGTAGGTCCCTCTGACCTGCGTCGTTTACCACAATCAACGCAGCGACAATTGACTACCACAGGGAATAGACGCTTGACGGATCCACTGTGAAACTTGCTGGTGTTTTTGTTTACCTCTGCGTCGCCACATGTGGCGGACTAATGCCGGGACTCAGGGCTTTGATGGAGGTCCTGCCCACACGCACCCGACAGGTCTGTTCACTTGGTGCCAGCTGGTCCGACGGCGACGTAAATATTGTTTTCCGTGCGCAAATAACAGAGTGGCAACATTCTTCTCAGAAACCGAGATGTGACACGGGACACTTCGTTGCGTTATGCACTTGCTGACTGAAGGTTCACACAGGGTCCGCGCGAATTGTAGAGTACCCTTTGCGTTCCCTTGACAAAACCATGATGTGCAGGTGGCCTTGCCAGGCAAGGGCCAGTGGTTGTCTCTGTCTCACGCTTGATTGCGAGCTTTGGGAGACAACAGAAGATTTGGTCCCACAAAATTGTCCCGTTTTGTGCCCATTGTTTGTCACAAAGCGCAAAGAAAAGCCATTGACCCCCAAAGCCCTGTGTGACTGATCGTCTGCCCTCTGGACGAAGAAACCAACACTGTCACTTCCGTCTGTTGCCTGCGCGCTGGTGGAAAATAAATGCACAACGAAACTGGGGGCATACAAATCACACTTGTGCTTGCCGCAACGCATCGCGCACCCATGGACGCAACGCAACGTGTGGACCTGGTGTGATCCAGGGGCCAAACAAGGAACACACCAAAAACAGATTTTCAACAGTGTCTGTCTTGAGAACAAACTTGTGGGAAAAGCGTTCGGCACAATGAAAGAAAAGACTAAATCCGTGTCTGTAATGCATGTTTATTATGTATAAAATCATTCACAATGTGCTCGCATTCAACATTTGTTGTGACAATCAAAATGACAATCTTCACTTTTGTTTTGCACTTTCATCCAGACGAACAAGACACATCTGTGTCGCACTGGACGCTTCACACAGTTCGTCTTGGTACCAGACACTGAAGCAGGTTCAACAGGTTTTGTCACTTGCAATCAACTTGCTCACGTCTCATTTACAAAACCAGGAGTAGACCGTGCGCACGGGCGGCAGGTAAAATATGGTCAATCCAAGCATTTCAGTGCGAGTATGGACAAAATGATCGCAGTGCGCTCTACATTGTACCGGGACAAACGGACAGCCGACCCGACCCGACCCTCTCAATACAAGGTGCACGGTCCTGCCCAGGAGGACATTGAAAAAACAAATAGTCCTTCTGTTTCCAAAAAAATGTACATTGCAAGCACATCAAATCAAGCGAGAAGCACACTGAGAGAGAGATTGCTGTTCCCCATACACTGCTCGGAAGAATAAATAAAAACTGTAGCAAGCGACATCACAATTGGATTTAAAGCAGCATTCGTTTGCACAGGAAGACGCATTCACGCAATAAATAATACATCATACACTGGCGCATTGAGGTTCTGAAGCCCCGAACAGGAATCTCCAGATTCAGACTTATCCCAATGATGCCAAATGCCTGTTTCACACTGGATGCGTCGACCCAATGGCGCAGAGCCCATCGGTGTACCCAATGTGAAACAGGCTACATTTTACCATTTGCACCAACACTCTGACAAGTTCCATTCTCAGCGGTGCACAGAGTTCAAATCCACTGTCTGAATCCCAACGAGGGGCATTTCACAGGGTTTTTTCTTTTGTTCAGCAAGGGTGTTGGTGGGACCTCTCACGTCACCCAGTCCATCCCAGCAATCTGGACAATACGCTTCTACCAGACATGCATCTGCTCTCCCACTCACTCCACCACTCACTCACTCAATCAAGCATCTGGTCTGACTAGACAGGTTCAAACTTGGAACTTTCACACACAAAAGACCACGCAGCCCGTTTCATATCGGATGCGTCACGTGTTTCCGTCTCTGTGCACGTCAAGGGCAGCTGCGTCAACACAGCACTTCAACGCCCGTTAACTTGAACACAGACGCAACGCACGGCGTACGTACACAGTGTGAATTGGGCCACAGGGTCAGGACACAGCCCTGCACTCCTCATCGTAACAGCGCAAACAATTGTGTCGATACAAAGGTGCAAAATTTTCAACATCCACTTCATGTCACAACACTGACTTGCAAGAGTGGGCATTCAGTCAGGGAAGGAATGTTGCCAAGTAAAGCTATTTTACCACAACTAAAAATGCAACCACCAAATTTGGGAGCGGCATCCTTTCTGTAACTTGGAAACTCACGTCAATTCAGCACATATTCTCTGTACAAAAATTCACACCAGTATGAAATTTTATTGTGTATCACAATCATACATGGACTGTAAATATGGCAATGTGTTGCAAGTGCACAAACACACACACAAACATGTTCGTTTCCATGGATACAACATTGCAGCAAGGCCACTTGATGACGCCATAGTAGCTACGCACTCACAAATGTGCCGCCGTCAAGAATTGCTTGTTCTCCAAGAGGGTTTTCAGACTCTGGTTCTTGGTTCTGTTTCCCGAACGATCCGTTGTCCCCTGCATTTCTGCTTTTCCTCGTACTTTGTGTCGTTCAGTCGACCGAGCGCCCACAGGCCTCAGACCATTGGACGAACACACCGCACGACGCGTGCATCTATGCAGTCAGAACGGGCCAAGCAGCTTTGTCGTTCTGACTCGTGCCTGGACTAATCTTGTGAAAACCACAGAATTAAGCATCTTGTCGGCAGCACATTTTGTTCAGTGCGTGAGCACCTCAAGGCCACTCGTTAAAACTGTCGTAGCATTTTCTGTGCAATTCAGTTCAAGTCAACAAACATTCAATTCCCTTGTGGAGGAACTAAGACACCGTCGGTTTCAGTTTGAGGTCAAACAATTATTTCTGCATCAAAAATTTTACGGCATAAAATGCAAATGGGGGCTCGTTTACCGCTCTTGAGTATTTGGCAGAAGTGTCACTGTGGAATGTTTCATGAGTCGTGGAGGGAGGTGCACCCTCTGTTCTCTGACTGCAGCTGAACCAAAGACTCTCGTGTCGTTCCTGCACCATTCAGCACCTGTTCCTGTTTCAGGAAAGGGACCGAGATACCCTTCCCCAACTGGAGCATTCTGGACTGTGGGTTCAAGCTGGAAGTGTTGCGCCTTCGTTCCTGCGAGTGCACGTCCCAGTTGGGGCCAAGTCCCCAGTGACGCAGTGTCCATTAACTTTCACAGGGACGCACCGCACGATCAATATGATGTGAAATCTGCGTGGTCCCTCGGATTTCTGTCCTTTTCTGTTCTTTTCCAAGATTCCTAGCACGTGAGCTGAAGGGAACTTCAGTTTTGGCGACCCTTCATTTACCTATTGCCTGCGACATTGGGCCAGACTAGACCTTGCTCTGCAGTTGAGGTGCACTCACGACAACTGCTGTGCCATATGCAGTCACTAGTGTTCAGTGGAGTTGTTCAGTATGGTTCAGTGTGATCACTGCAAATGCATTACACAGTAACCGACACAGGGTGTGGTCAACCACACAGTGAATCAAAAATGTTATTGAGCTGCTGCACCCATCGCCTCACAGGAAGATATGTACCCTCTGGGCTTCGTCATGGCAACCAGACGTCCGTTGCCATGGCAACTAGATGTCCGTTGTCTGCAGTCCATCCACGTTCCTGGTGATATAGGGTTCGGGGAGGTCCCCAGTGTACGCCTCGTTGTCATACACAGCCGCGTGCCCGTTGCCCAGTTTGGAAGAGGTATGCTTGGCAAGAGGGGTGTGGTTCAGATTGTTCCTCACACTGTAGATGTTCTTGTCTATGCCATTCACCTTCCCGTTCCCGAGCTTCCCACTGGAGAGACCCTTGTAGGGAGGGGGCGGGGCTGGTGGAGGGGGCGGGGGCTTCCTGTGGTTCAGGCTCCTCCCGCTCCTCTCACTCGCCTTACTCCTGTTGGTCCCTCCTCCCTGGTGGTGCTGACTCCTGTTGGTCTGGTTCTTGGTCAGGGTTCTCTGTTTCTCATGTTCCTGGAGAGCTGCCCGCAAAACGAGGTCACTTCCGTTTTCCCTGATGCTGTTTCCGTTTCCGTTGGCGGCGGCCATCTTGGATATGGTGGCGGTCCTCTTGCGGTCGTGCTCGTCGTTGTACATCTCGAGGCTCATCTCCTGCTCGTCGTAGACGTTGTTCGGCTCCAGGGCGCGGTGGTCGATCGTCGGATCGATGGTGTTCTCGTCCAGCGAGTTTTTACTGAAACACGCAGAACATTGGATCAACGTCAGAGGAAGTCTGGACAGTTTTGACGTCATCAGGGACAAACATTACTGACATTTGATGTGTTGCACGAGCTATTGAAACCTCAGTGGATGTTGAGGCCCTGCACGCATCTGAGCCACCACGATGAAAACAATCTGCCCGTTTTGGTTTCATCAAGCATTGAAGCTCAAATTGTGTGTTGGACTTGTTCCACACAGGATGCGTCAGGCGTCGAGTCCAAACTACGCGATCACAGCGGTGGATCACTGAGCGAACCAAACCACCTGCAAATTTCTCGCACAAGGACGCAACACCTGACGCATCTTGTTGGAAACAAAACCCAAGCGGACCCTTTCGAATTCTGGATCCGAAATTTGTTCAAAAACATTGCGTGGTCACGTGAACAATTTCTCAATTTCCAACATTTCATCAACAACATAATTTTTGTTGCATTTCACTAGAAGAGCAATGAGAACTTCTGAATACAACAGGAAAAGGAAATTGACATCAATTTTGTGTGTAGGTAAAAAATACGAAGACCAACATAACACGTAGATTTTGTTGTTTTCTCAATCTGGAAACAGAAAGATTGTGATGGGGGAATGAAACGCAGAACTCTAAACCCCCATGCATTGTGCAATGTGATCAGCTCGTCCATGCATGGAACAGAGAAAATTTGTGCTGAATCAAATCTGGGCTTGCGTTCAGTTTTTGGGAGTCAAGTTAATTGGTTGGCATGCACCCCCATTGCAAATACATCACATGTACGTCGGTTAGTACAAGTAACAAATTTAGTGAGTCAACCAGCAGAGAAAATCCATGATTTGTAGTTCACTGAAGAAACAAATCTGGAGAAAAAATATCTGACACGAAAATTGAAAAAAAGATGTTAACAAACAGGAGGATGTGAACCTGGCGCAGCGCCACCTACCTACGGACCCCGTGCGGAGCGGAGGTGGCGCCCCCTGCGTCCGTGCCCTCACCGCGGGGCGTGTGCGCTACAGAGGGGTGGACGCCACTGTGTACAGGGCGGCCCTATTGGCCACTGCCAGCTCGGCGTCTTTCACTGTGAGGTGATTGGCCAGGTTCCTGTCCAACTGACTAATGTCCTGCATGTTCCCACTGTTGATTGGGTGCTGGGTGTTGTGGTTCTTTGGCGGTTTTGAAGGAAGGTTTGGCTTTCTGGGAGGCTTCTGCTTCCTTGGGATGATAGCAGGGGGACTTCCATTGGGAATGGGGCTCTGGATGTTGTTCACTTGGGGCTGGGAGCCTCCCAGGCTGGAGGCCCTGGCGTGTCCTGGAGGGAGTTCACCACTGGGGTTCAGGTTCACCCGGGGCGGCTTCACAGGAACCAGGACCCCGTTCCCAGACGGAGGCGCCCTCTGTCCAATGGGACTCCTCTGTGGCCTGGGACTTCCGGTTATGTGGCCATTGGGAGGCTTCAACAAGTTTGAGTTGTCTATGGTGGGCCTCGAGCTCGACTTTGTTTCATTCGAGCTTCTCTCAGACATAGAGTTAGTCACACTGTCACTGTGCATGCCTGGATAACTGATGACGTGGTTTCCAGGCAAATCACCATGGTTACGTTGCAATGATGAGTACCCCTGCGGTACTGGGCTGGGGTTGAAGTGGGTGGGGAGAGGGGGCGGGCGGGGGATGGCTGTGTCCCGGGGCAGCGGGGTGGTCACGGGCCGCGGAGACGGGGTTCCACCGCCCGGGGGCGCTCCGTGTGGACCGTATCCATTTCTTTGAAAAGCACAAAAAATATACGAAAAGCTAAGTTAGTGTCTTGTTGCAAAACTTGAAAGTTTCAAAATTACCTTTTTCACAAATACAGAGTTTAGTCCCTGTTAGTTTCAAAACGTGACCAAAGTTTGTCACCTGAGTCAGATATAAACAACGTTTTGAGTTTTTGAATGGGGTTAACAACAGCTATGTATTTACAAATCTTGGTCCCATTGAGGAACAAAGACTTCAAGAAGTACACATTGTCTGGGTCCATCTGGGCGAGTATTTACAGAACAAGGTTTCCAAGGTTGAGATGAGTATTCTGTCTTCATTCTAACAAATCCTGACACACTGCTCCAAAGCCAACGAGAATTGAACATCGGGTTGTCTGTCGCTTCCACGCGAATGTGGGGATATGAGGGGAGACTTGGCAGCTCAGGGAATACACCAAACTACAGGGATGTTGAGGTTCTGTTATTCAGCATGCATAACGCGGGTTGAGAGGGAATCTGCACAAGGGGTAAGGACAACAGCAAGGAACCTGGGTGGTGTTCAGTGGATGGTCCTCAATGCACCCGCTTTCGGTCCGTCAGAACCACCGACGAAGCTGCAGATTCACATCTGTTTCTGTTGTGGGAACATGCGTTGCTTGGTGACGTGGGCCTCACAACACGACATCCAATGACAACACGCAACCGGCGGACGGACAACAACCACACACAGGCACAGACAAACACACACACATGGAGGACAGATGCACAGGGGTGATTAACATACCTGTCGGTCTCCGATTCGCCTGGCCACTGATTGTTCTCTCGGTACTGCTCCAGCCAGATCGGGTTCGACCTGCAGCAAACATTGAATAACGCAATTAGGTTCTGAACTGCCCCAGAAATGATGGCTGATTTCTGCCATCATATTTCCATGCACGCATTTAACGGCCTGAAACAGAACACGTTTTGAAAAGTGCACAAATATTGATCAAAGTTTGATAAAATAGATTTTCACATCAGACTGCGATTGTGCAGTTGATTTTGAGCATGATTGCACATCTGAGTAAACCAGAATATTTTGCGCAAAAGAACGCGACGAATCTGGTTGGAGCGCCCCCGTATCGCAATGGACACAGGTGGCAAGACGACACGAACTGAAACGCACGCAACGTGTTATTCAGACAACATATGAGTGACATACGCAACAAATGCAAGCATCTTATCATTAGTTGCAACTGGGTTTTGTCGGACAGTGCCAGAAGGGCATGCAACTGCCGTGCGACACACTTCTGTCGTTTGTGGTCAGGATCTGTTACACCCTGGTCAGTGGAGTGCAATGTGGAGTCTTTCTGCAGACATCAAGTCTCCTTCGCCGACTGGGGTTCAAATGCAGCTTTCCTGGGCCTGACACTCCGTTATTTCTTGTCATAAAGGGGAGTGGTGAAGTTGGGACGTGTGGCGCACGTACGAACATTTAAACACTTGGAAACAGGTTCTTAGTTCTTCAACTTGTGACGTCTTCAACATGGAAATGTCAGCACAGTTCAACGACATGCCAAGGTGCACAAAACAGAACCTCAGTTCAACGGTTTTCAAGGAAATGACCCAGTACCCTGAGCAACTCAAGACGGTGGTTGGTTGCCATAGTTGCAGAAAGGGGTCCCCTGGCTGTGTGACCCCTAGAATCGAGTGGACCCCTCCCGAACAAAACTGGTCGTTCTGTCCAGAGGAGGGAATCTGCTGCAGAGACAGAGAAAGATAAAAGATACAAAATCAAAGATTCAATCATGAAGAAAAGAAAGAGTCTTACAAGACGGAAAAGGGATTGTTATGAGTAAAGAATGAACAACCGAGCACGCACAAGGCGGAGATTCACATTGCAAGCGGCATGCGCTTCGTCCCTGGATTGAGACGCAAAGTCCAGGGACTGAGGCAGAACGGCCTGACATGGGGAGGACGCTGATAAGAGGTGTGTAAGTCGTTGGGACAAGAGGCACCAGAACTAGAAGTATGTTTGCCTGGGAAGAGAAAAGCGAAGGAAGTGCAAGTTGGGTTTGGTAGTGCGAGAAGTGGGGTGTGAAAGAGACAACAGAGGCCAAGCTGCAAAGCATTTGCAAGAAAACAACGAGTGTGTTTTGGTGGTCAGACCACACTGAAGCTGATATTCAGGCATCTGGGTTCTTCTTGGGATCTAAATGCAAGTGTGTGCGCAAACTCCTCTCTCTTGCTGCGTGAGTAGTCTGTCGTGACGTGGGCAACCACACGTTGTCATGGCAACTGCGTCACAACATCTGTACTGTTTCACAATGCATTCCACTCCGAGTCATCTTGATCGCAGACGTGACAACATTACACCAACTGCGTTTCTTGATGTGTGGACAACAGATGACGAATGGATCAAGAAAAACCGCGCGACTTACTTCGTAAATTCAGGTGAGAGTCTTTTCGCATTGTGTTTCGATGTGGGGGTGGGTGGGTGGGTGGGTGGGTGAGCATTTGGAGGGGTGAGTCACGGGCCGCTAGGAACTGGCACAAGTGATCAGTGGACAGTGGAGGAATCACTATCTCTGTGTGAAGTTCACGCATTCACTCAACAGTTTGGCACACTGGCATCAGTTTCGTGAAAGAACGAGTCTATTTGCAGGAAATCAAATCAAGATTCACGTTTCAATCATATCACAACTGGGCAAAAATATCAACAATCATAAACTTTCCTTGAAACAAAAACAAAACAATTCAAATATTCTCTTCACAGGGAAAAACATGTTTGTCTCCTTTGGCCTCAGGGGGCTCTGACAACATTTTGAACTGAACCATTAGCCAGGGTCAATGGGGGCGAGGTCCTGGTTTGGTGGGCAGTGGAGGCTCCCACTGGGTCCGCTGCAGCGACCATCCACCCCGGGTTCCCTGGGGCAGGGGCAGCGTGCTGCGCTCCGGCAGCCGCAGAGGTCCCGGGGTGGGTCATGGGAGGGGAGCCCGGGTAGGGCACAGTCTCCACCACGGCCCCCACCCAACCCTGGGTCACGCCCATCTGAAGGGGAGGGTAGATGGATCTCTGATAGGGCTTGTGACCTCCCTCAGATACAGTCCCATCTGCAGTCCCTCTCTGTCCTTCCAGAGCCACCCCAGGGGGACTCCCATTCCGGAGTTCCAGGGGGTGAATGGGGACATGCTCAGGGGGAGGGGCAGACCTGCGAAAAGTAAGAGTCGGCAGATGTAAGAGAAGCATGGATCATTGGCAGAAACTGCTGAAAAAAAAACCCCAAGAAAATGCGAAAGCAAAATGATTCGAAGACGATAGAAACTTGCGCTTGTCTACGTTGGTTATGAAGAATTTGTATATAATTTTAAGCAAACGCACTGAAAGAAAGAAACCAAATACCCCATAGAAAGACGTTGTTAGGACCACTCAAAAAGTCTTTGATTTATGAACAGCGGATGACTCCAATATCTGGAAAGAAACACAAGTCCCCGAACCCCAGAATGCGCTGGTACGAATTCCCAGTGCCAAAACAGAATTCCCTGCACCAATGAAAGACAGAAGGCGAGACTCACCCCTCGAAGGTGTGCATGTTGGTCCCCGGCATCTCGAGTCGATTCAGCCCCGAGTCGTGCGAACCTGCAGCGGAAAGAACCGGGAGTCACGTTCAGTCTCAGCCGCGGCAGAAAGAACCGGGGAACTTTGGCGCGTTCTCAGGGTGCGTCACGGTTTGGTGAGGATATTGAAAACCGATTGGCACCACAATGTTTTGAAAGCCAATTCACAGTCAGCACTCAAAATCTTTGCTATTTTTTTTTTTTTTTTTTGGGGGGGGGGGGCATTATGTACGAACACCACCGACGTTTCTCCCAAACCTGCAAACTTCTCCAGTCTTGATACCTGCTTACCCAGGCGCAGTGCCAACACAGTAGATCTTGACACAACTGTTGGACATAGCAAAGCGTTAAAGGCAGCATAAACCCCTGGAAAAGCTCCCATTAAATTCGTTGCCTTTCTTTACCAGACGATCACACGAATCCAGTCACCGAACTGTACAACGGTCAGGGGGAACACTTGCTCGATAAGGGGTGGGGGTAAATATACTTCACAGTACTTGTGGTGGTGCCACCAGCCACCGCGTGTGAACCAGTGTGTAGAGCTCTTATTTGGTAACACGGGACCAATCAGGATCTTTGTACACAAAAACATGTTGGCGACCAGACCACCCTCTTGAAGCAAAATATTTTTTGTGCAACAAGCTTCAGGCTGGTTTTTACGTTGCATGGGCGTCGCACGTTCTGTGTCCCTGTCAAAGTCAATGGACGCCACATCTCCAAGGTCACTCAGCACCGATGGCCGGTTTGGGGGACGCACGACACAGTCTGCACAAAACAAACCTCGATTGACTCAAATCCAGCAAACTTTGGTTCTGCGGAGAGAATGGCTTGTGTTTCGCGTGAGAACTTGCTGTGACCCCCAAAATCCATTTTGGCCTCAAAAATCTCTTCAGTGTGTTTCATTCCCTCTGTCCAGACTGTGACATCAAGAAACATGCAGAACCAAGCAACCCGTCCACATTGTCAGCACGAGGGAACACAGACCAGGACGTTTGTACAGAGGAACAGGGATCCTGTTACCTTGCATGTGGTGGAGGCTGTTATGATTTTCTGTGAACAAAACAAAATGTCAGTGTCGCTGTGTTCTTGTTTGGTGACGAGACGGAAAAAATGTTCAAACAAAACGATAAACTGCAGGAAAGAGAAGGAGGCGCCTCAAAGAGTGGCTTTGGAACCAAAAGGGGACGGACAATTTTCACTGGACGCGTCACGCATTCCGTCCGCTCCTTCCCCCAACTACGACGCAACACAGAGACGCAAGATGTGACGCGTCCAGTGTGAAACAGCCAAAACTGTTCAACGGACGAAACTCACCGAACGCCATGGCCGTGGCTGCCTTCAGCTTCCGCTTGTACCTACAAAACATGAGAAGGTGAGTGAACTTCAAATTCAAGTGTCTTGCCAAGATTCATAGTCAACATTTCATCAAGAAGCAAAAATTCATTTCCACTCCTGAGGGACAAATACAAGGAACACAACGTTCTGAACATCTCCACGTGTACGTCGCCACGTGTACGTCGCCACGTGTACGTCGCTACGTGAACGTAACTACGTGAACGTACTTGCGTCTGCAGAGGACGAAGGTTGCGCAGAGGATGATGAGGAGCACGAGGAGGATGGCGGCGACGATGATGAGGCCGAGCTCGATGTCTCGGTTGATGAGGCTGGAGCGAGAAGACTTCACCTCCACCGCCGGCTACAAGGGGGACACAGAGGGCGTCAGGGTCGGGCGAGATGCGCCAACACACATCACCTCCCACAGTGACCCCTCTCGTGGGCAGGTTACGTGGGTTCAACCCCAACAAGCCAAAGTGATTTCGTCAATCCTTGGTAATCCAGATGAGATCTATCAATTTGCTCGACAAGAAACTCGTTTTCATTTGACACGCACAACTTCAGTGAAAGCTACGTTGGAAACGTACCACGATTTCAATGACGTTGAACCTCTTGAACAGGTCCACCAGGGACTGGTAGTTCTTGTCGATCAGCCTAAAAATTGACAGGGAGAGTCAGTGTCACTCAATGCAAGTTGTGTGTCTTGTCCGAGATCACAGCTGACTGTGGAATCAACCACAGGACGAGGGCTGAGTGCGGCGTTCCGGAAGTACCAGTCACGTTGACACGGACACGCGTGTGGACCGGATATGAAACAGACAATTCACGTGCATTCCACGTGGCACAGTTGTCCCAGAACTCACCCAATCAGATGGTCCGCATCGAGAACTTTGCCGTCTGATTCGATCGCGTGGATGAACATGTCCACCCTGAAAACAGAAAAACATTCTTGTCAGAAGCGTCCAGTCCCATCCAGGCTGTTCTCAAACGTGGCGTTCGTTTTGAGCAGATCAGTGATCTGATAGGTACAAATAAAACGCATTTTGGCTGCTCCGGATCGATCCACAGCAATCAGTCAATGAGACAGATTGCCAGATGGGTTGATGCCAGTCGGAAACAGCGATCTGGATAAGCAAATCGAACAGCACCAAAGTGTCATGGAAAACAAAGCACACAAACACTGGTCATCATCGACCACACTGCGCTGTGCGTCCTCTGTGGAGCTACGATACTCACTGGAACTCGTCGGGTCGCCCCAGACTGTCCTCGTGCACCTGGATCTTGTCCACGTTGATGATCGTCCCCGTTATATTCGACAGGTAACTGCAACAAAGACAATACTTGGGAGTAAGATGCTATCGAAACTTGCCTTGTGCGTTGTGGGCCACCTCAAAGTGTGAGCGCCAGACAGAGAACGAAAGAGAGAGAGAGAGAGAGAGAGAGAGAGAGAGAGACAGACAGACAGACAGACAGAACAGACTGACAGACAGACAGACAGACAGACAGACAGACAGACAGACAGATGTGGGTGTGTGGATGTATGCGTGCGTGTGACTCACTCGGAGAAGACGTGTTTGCTGTTGGACACCTCGTCCACCTCTCCCCGCACTATGACCTTCACTCGCTGCTCCTCGTTCAGCAGATAGACCTGCAACACGCGCAACGAACTACTCAGTCTGGAAAGGTCACCAAACGCAAGGGTCTCCTCTTCTCGGGATGTCACATTTGGTGGGGGACATGACCCACCCCAGGTGGGTTTCCGGTCGACCAAGGTGCCGTACTTTTATTTGCTCCGACTGACTCGCAGTGATCACGTTAACATTGGCTGCAATGGGAAATGGAGTGAACCAATCACCCCAAAGCGAATAAAAGAACGAGGCCCAATTTTAACGAATAACACACGTCACAGATTCAGGTCAACGGTTCGGATCCAAAGCTGGGGTCCTGGACCCTGACTTTGCAAAAATCTTTCACAGTTGAAGTCGGGCCTCAAGGGGCCAACCTCCCCATGACCAGTAATATAGATTCGCTCCTGGAATTCAGCCTTCAGGCTCCACTCACGGAGACGTTGACGGTGTCCACGTGTCCAGGCACGGAGTCGTTGACCTTGACGGTGAAGGTGAAGTAGCCCTGCATGTCCGACTGGAAGTACATGTTGGTGTAGAGCGTGCCCGAGTCCCGGTCCAGCTGGAACGGCTCCGTCGTGTGCACGCTCTCCAGCTGCAAGATACAAGTGAAGTGAGGACAGATGCACTTGACAGGCAGGTCAAAAACAACTGAGCTCCATTGTGAGCCCGATCACCACTGACCAAACCCGCCCCCGCCTGCACAGAGCTTATTGTGCGAAATTCATTCTGTGGTGTGACTTGATGTGGGCAGGTTGTCCAGGTTGTTCCACATCTCCCAGACCCAACCCCATTCCACCCAGCGGATCAACCAACCCAAACCCTATGGACTTCACACCTGCAGTTGCTGTGAGCACTGCTTTTGTTGCGGTACCTGTGAGCGGAGGGGCTCTGTGATGAAGAAGGGCGGCACGATGAAGAACTGCGCCTCCTGATTCTGCGGGGAGTCGGGGTCCACCACGTAATCCTGAAAACAACGCAAAAAGGTGAATGGAACTGTCACGTGAACGTTCAGTTTCACCTCCTCCGTACAAATCAATTCCTTTCTGTTGCAAAAAAATGCGCAATGCTGAAAACACCGCATGTAGATCTGGAGACCAGCAGCAAAGTCCGCAATTCTCAATTCAAACGCCGGTTGTGGCAACCAGCAGCAGGAGATCACCTTGAGGAGGAGCACCGGCTCCTCGGCGACCTGCGTGTCGCGCGTCACGCCGGCTGTGAACCGACGGCGCGAGAACTTGGGCGCGTTGTCGTTCAGATCCTTCACGTTGACGACGACCAGCAGCAGCGTTTCGTCCGACGCGTCCCACGTCACGTCGCGTTCGCTCTGACAAAGACGTCACGTGCTCAGTTTGCAGCCAATCACATCCCAGTTTCCATGTGTACGAACGAATCTTGACTTGGGTGTCAGAGGAAAGGAACCATCTTGGGGACCACTCAATGTCGCCACTTACCACACGAGATTTTATCCACCAAAAGCAACCCCAGTGACCTTCCTGCAAGTGTCCGATCGCCTCACCTCCCAGCGGCCGGAGTTGCTCCACCCCGACCCCGAGGCCTCAATTCCCAGCGGCCGGAGCTGCTCCACCCCGACCCTGAGGTCTCACCTCCCAGCACCCGGAGCTGCCCCACCCCGACCCCGAGGCCTCACCTCCCAGCGGCCGGAGCTGCCCCACAGTGGCCAGAGCTGCCCCACCCCGACCCTGAGGCCTCACCTCCCAGCGGCCGGAGCTGCCCCCCGAGGCCTCACCTCCCAGCGGCCGGAGCTGCCCCACAGCAGCCAGAGCTGCCC
>JAAUXT010064330.1_pt1 | contig 35841 bp, 27 predicted proteins | sample 7278171 | NCBI WGS metagenome assembly JAAUXT01 (sample SAMN14350112, study PRJNA611818) | marine sediment metagenome | isolation source: surface marine sediment (1.8m) | place: French Polynesia: Moorea | collected 2018-08 | reverse complement strand
GTTGTTGTGACTCCCTGATCCTGATTGGGCAGCTTTCGGTGGGGGGGGGGGGGCACTGCTGAGAGTCTTTCTTTTTTGCTCGTGATCACACACACACACACACACACACACACACACTTGGTTGTTATCAGGCTGATCGCCCCTTTCTCAACCGATTGCCAGTGCAAAGCACAGCTCGCTCAGAATGACGCGCCTGTGCAACAGGCGAGTGATTTAGGAGGTGTGGTCGAGACCTTTCCACCACAAGTGCGTTCAAATTTGGACGATCGATTTCGAAAAAGTATCAAAAGCTTCACTCGTGTACTTGTTTTGCTTTGCAGTTCAATTGAGGACTTCTGTCATAATTTGAAACACAATATGGCACTTCATGCGCACAGGCTCAAGTTTCCACAAATTGCCAACAGGATATGAGCAAGGAACTTGATCTACCTTGTTTGTGGTGAAACAATCCCACACTATAAGTTTGCCATCTTGCGACGCAGACACTAGATTCCTGAAAAACAAAAGGCAAGCACGTAAACTTCAAAGGCAAAATTTCACTTGAACAAGGCCCAGGTTGTTTGTGGCACGAATCCACGTTGAGTTCCACCCAGCTTGCTGGAGTGGAGGATCGTGAAAAGCTACGTCAACTTTGCCGTGGTTTTGCATTCAATACGTGAAATTCCGTGTGGGGAAACACCCAGAACTTTCCATTCAGAAATTCACGATGACCATAACATCCCGTATACAATGCGAATAATTTCTCACATTTTTCTGCCTTACATTACATGAGTACAAACATATGACAGCTTTGATGTTTTATTGTTGACAGATCACGGCGAGATTCAGATTTTTTTGCTCACTACAAGAGTGGGATGAACTGTTTGGAGACAAACTTAGAATCTGACTTTGGAGGAAAAAAACTTCCAGTTGGCTGTTTTGTGGCGGGGGGAGGGGGCAGTAAAAACTTGAACACAAAATGTTGCACTTGATTTGTGGCCTCAAACTTGAGGGGTCACATCATACACGATTCGTACAAAACACGGGATTTTGCTGTACGGGGTGAAAGTCACGATTCTGCCAGACAAAGGTGCTGGTCGATTGGAGGTGTGGAGGTCGGGGATCAGTGCTCCTTGTGTTTGGCTCTACCTTGAGTCAGATGCCCAGTGCATGGCATAAATCTTGGCAAGATGGCCTCTGAGTGTTCGTCTCGTTCGCATCTGTATTCTGCCGACGGGGTCGATTCCTGAGGCGGCGCTGGAAAGAGTGGTGTCTGCAGCTGCTTTTCGCGCTTCCTGCAAACAGAAAATGCGTGCGTGTCATTTGCATGTTGCTGCCCGCTTTCGTTTGATAAAGACTTGGTGGCGTGCACGACGCGCGAGGCCATCGGAATAAATTACTCGATGCGCACAAGCAGCTTTACCGTTTCCTCAGAAGCGTCAGTCAGCATTGACTGTTTGCCAGTGTTGTAATTTATCGCTGCCTGCGCCACAGGGGTTCTTCGAGGATCCTGGTACCCACGAAACAGCTTCTTTCATACGTCGGAATTATTGATCGACCTATTTTTAGCCCGCAACATGTATTTTTAGCACCAGCGGGAGAAATTCAAGTGATTCACCATCTTCCCCCAGGATTTCCCGACCGTGCCTGCTTCCTCGTTCTGGAATTGTTCAGTTTCCCCTTCCAAATCGGTGAATCAACCGCAAAATCGAGGTGCCAATCGTACTTCACAAGTACGACAGAGCCAACTGGAACACTGTCCATTCTGTGAAACCGAGTCAACTTTCACGACCACAAGGTTCACAATCCCATTTGACGGAAACTGTTTGTCGTAGACGGCCGTGCTTTGTCGTCGTCGTTTCAGAAATGTGGCCCCCACTAGTTTGTAGTATGTATGCAGCTGCCCAGAAACTCCACTTCTTGCATGTTGCCGTTCTACACACGCGACAAGCAGGCTTTGTGCTTCAGGTGGTACCACACCCACTTCCCTTTTCAGGATGACCACACCTTTGCTGTCCAAAGTGACAGATCAAAGCAGTCAATTCTTTCCTGAGCTGAAAGGTCAAAAGTCACATGTCCCCCCCTCCCGGGGGTTCATGTTGAGAAATTGGGTCGAGAGTGTTGTTGCGAAATTCATCGTACCAGTACAAAGGAACCACTGGTGAAGAAGTTTGACCCGATGGAACAGACAATGCACAGAAACTTGTGCAAACTACACGTGAGCAGCGCTGATCGCCAGCGCACCAAATCCGATACGAGTAACTGGCAAATTTCCCAGCTGGAGGGTAATCAGATTTCTTGATTTGCCAAGGGGGTGGGTGACCGGGAAATTTCCTGTTCACCCCCTTGTCAGAAAATTTCCCAGTTGAGGGGCAAATAGGAAGTTTCCTCAGAACCCCCCAATTTTTTTTTTCTTGGATTTCCTCATTCACAGGGGGGGGGGAGAGAAACTCCCATCAAAACACCCAGATCAAGAAATATCCCAGTTGGGGGGAAATCAGGCAGGAAATTTCCTGATTACCCCCCCCCACACACACACACACAAAACAGGAAATTTTCCTCTCATCCCCAAACTGGGAAATTTCTTGATTTAGGTGTGTGTGTGTGTGTGTGTGTGTGTGTGTGTGAACAGGACATTTTACCAGATACAGGGGACAAGCAATATCAGCACGCTTCGCGGCTGATCAACACGACCGCAAGCTTCAAATGCAGTTCGTGCACTCGAATGCAACAACTGCAATTCGATGACCTCACAATTTGCAATGAAATTTGAATTTCAGTGCGAGGCGGCACGCATAGCCAACAACAGTTTGTACCTGTGAGCTGTCCTGCGGTACAAATTCGGGTGAGAGAATTTCTTGTCAAACCAGACAAGAAACCAAAGCATTGAAATACGGTTTTCTGATAACAGTGCAAGCACGAAAAGCAGAACATGAAAGGTCACTGCCAAAATCCTTCGAGACCTTTTGGTCGAGAAAAGAATTGACCGATTGAACAGGAGCCCTTTTTGTGAGGTGCAACTAATATTTCTACAGCGATCAGGACCAGTACGGCAGGTGTTGTGACCGCAAGAGTTGTCGCGACACTCAGCCTTTCCCGAAGAATTTTTTCAAAGTTCACACACACACACACACACACCCCATCCCGAACAAAATACAGGGAACACCCACCGGAGTTTTCGTCTCACCCAGCATTTTGTTTCCGTGCACGAACCTTTCTTTTGGTGAAACAAGGAATCACACCCGCCCCACAGCGAACGAACACACACACACACACACACACACACACACACACACACATTATGGTGATGGCACTTCGTGCGCGACAAAAGCATATAAATTTACCGCCAACGACCAACTACAAAGGGAGAGGGGGTAGGGGAGCAAACAAGGTTACGCCAACCCAAGAGATTCACACCTTTTTCCCGTCACACCTCTGCCTGGCAACGCCAACATCGGAATGTGTGGCTGTGCCAGTATCCATCGGTGCGAATTTTGTATTGTGAGCAACACACATGGACCCTGACCCCACCCGCTGGTGTGGTCGATTTGGCCACACCAGTTGGCGCGTTGGATCGGGCCACCAGTTGGTGAGGTGGATCAACCAGTTGGTGTGGTGAATTTGGCACCACCAGTTGTTGTGGTGAATTTGGCACCATCAGTTGGTGTGGTGAATTTGGCACCATCAGTTGGTGTGAGCTGTGGAGATCCTCACAGGTAAACGACAGCGCCTTGTACGAATAGGTGGCATGATGTTCTGCTACCAAAGGAACACTGTTCACACCTGGCTGACGAAAGACCCTCCCCAACTGAGCGACCTGTCAGCAACCCCTCGGTCAGTGAACTTTGCAAATCCCTCCGCAGCGATCCCCAAAACTCGCACACACTTCGTACCACAACAAGAAAGCACACCTTTCAACACGGGCGCTTCCCCAACAGGGGAAGATCAGGGTGAGCCCTAACCCCTCAAGACCTGCCCCATTTTTGTCCATCGAACGGGGATACGACTCACCCAACTTAGGTTGCGTATGTGCAACCCCCACGCCAGGACATCGGTGCGCGTCCTGCCCTCACCCGCACCGAAGGACAGCCTTGTGTAAAACTTACGAGGTGGGTTCTCAAGCCATTTCCGTCATGTTAAACTTGATTGTGACGACATCAAAGGAAACTCGCACTCGCTCATCTAATCCTTCAGTCTTTTGGGTACAACAGTCTTTTTCTCTCACAAACGTGACGGAAAGGACTTTGAGGACCTTCCTCGTATTCCACCGAACCCACCCAGGAACCCAATGCGTCCATGGAACACCTTCGTCGGGATTGAAGTCGTACCGTACACTGCCGGTGGAGGACGACACTCAATGCAAAGCACAGGGGCCACTTTACTCACCCGAATTTGGTTCTTGAGCTGTTCGGCCTCTTGCCGCAGCTGCTCTAGCTCGCTCATGTTGGATTATTGTCCTGTCAAACCTGCAAAGTAAAACAATACTGCGTTACTGGTTTTCAAAGGGGTATTTATTTCGGTTTTTGTTTTGTTTTCAGTGCTTGGTAACTGGAGCACACAGAACCGGTACTTTTGCCGGCTCCTGTGTTCGACCTTTCTCCAGTGAATGCGGGGGCCAGCCGCACACTTTCTGACCAGGTACGGGCAGACCCCACTGATGAATGTCCACACTGATTTTCGACAGATCAATTGCACAAATTATTGTGAAAGATGCTTCGTATTTTGCTGCAAACCAGTCACTCGAAAGCTTCACCAGACTGAAATGATAATGAGCCTTCGCTTCCCAATTTCTTGTTCTTCCACGGAACGTACCTGTCACACGCCCTTTTCCTCACTACACTAGCAATTCTGTCGAGCTTCTGACCACTTGTTAACTATGTGGCTGAAAATTACCGCAAATCCTGCAGACAACAGCGGCAGAACTTGCATGTTTCACGGTTCAGATGGGAAGCTCACAAACAAGATGGCCGTCACACAAACGCATTTGCATATTGACCCAAGCATTCGCAGAAACACACCCAACTCAGCCTGGCTAGTCCGCCTGGGCGTGTAATTCCTTGCTGAGTACTTGTGCATAATGATTGAAACCAGAAGTGTCAATAGATCTCCTGAAGCAAAGAATTGCAAAGCCGCTTGACAATGCATTTCGCCAGTTTTGGTTTGACAATCTGCAGCAGCATCAATAGATCTAAACATTATGGCTGCCAAGACAAGCACCGGCTTCGGCTAGATGAATGAAAAGGAGTAGAAAGGGATTGCCATCCAGCCAACAAACCACACAGCAGACAGTCCTCACTTGCTGTTGTTCATAGTTCACCAGAACAGAACAAGCAGCCAAACATCAGACGAACTGAGCCATTTTGACACCTGCCACTCCTGCTTCCCAACCCACCTTCACCTTTCTTCTCGATGCGCCCGTCTTCCCAAGCTATTTGCATCCCAACGTACCTGCCACTGTATAATCCAACACAACTTCTTCCCTACAATACGTTCATTTACACTGCTCGTCCAGAAACACTTGAAATGTCAGGAATATCCACTGAATAGACTGCTTAAAACAAAATCCCTGGCACTTTCAATGATGAACAGCATACAAGCTTAGTGCGCATGCGCGCGGAGTCCGTGCTACAGGGTCTTCCGGTTGTAGAGTCTACGTCATCCAACTTCCGCTTTTGAATCTAAACAAAACTTGCCGACGTGTGCAGCAGAACAGGAAAGTTGGGATTGTCTTTTGGGAGCGCACAACAATGTTGCTCACTTGGGGAGTTACTGTTTTGGTTTTGTGCACCTTTGTTCACGGATCTTCTCCAGGTGAGTTGTAGAATCTACTCAGAAGTGAATTTCTGATGTTTCTCAAAGACCTCTCTGTGCAGGAGACAGGGAAACTCTGCAAGTGTCCGTAGACTCGTGTGTGAAATCGAAGTTTTGACAAGACTTCCACTGAGAAGACCTGTTCATAAGATTCAGAAGTGAAATTGAAGCAATTCTACAATGTTGTGAGGTTAGATTGAGGTCCACCCACCTGTAGATCTAGATTTAGTCGCAGGTGTCTGGGCTGGGAAAACTTGATTCATCAGTTGATCCAGACCAGTCAACAGACATTCACAGACGCGTCACGCAGCACGTAGACAATCCGCCTGCTCCAGCAGGCTGAAGTATGAATGCGTGCACTGCAGGCCACAAACATGCCACATTTTATCAACCTCATTCAGCTGTTTTGCATTTGGCACACTGGAGGCGACAAGCAATTCTGTATTGGTGTCAAAGCCACTTTGCGTCTCGATTTTTCCCGAATCGTTTGAAAGACCTTCATGGAATGGGCGTTTAGAAGTGTCCACGAACAAGTCCACAGTCTGTCCACAGACAACTTGTCGGAAACCACAACCGTAAAGTTTCTTTTGCAGACTTCCTTGCAATCACAGTTGCGACGGAAGAAACAGATGGATTCCGAAGGTTCATGAACTCTGCGAAGAAGTACAAAGTTCCTGTCACGGTTCGTCCACATTCCGTCAGAAATCCTTTCAGAGCACAATTTTTGGTGTTTGGACATTTGCACATCTAGACTCAAGTTCCAACACTGGAGTTTACAAGTTTGACCAATCTATTTCAATTTTGACACTCAGGTGCTGGGAATGGGTGAAGAATGGCGGGGTGGTGATGTCACTAGATATGCTGGTGGTGGTCAGAAAGTACTTTTACTGAGAGAGGAGTTGGAAAAATACAAAAACGACGACGACAAAATACTCCTGTTTTCTGACAGGTGCAGCTATTACATTGCCTCGTCTTTTTGTGTGATCCTTGTTCGTCTGTCTTCGTATCTGTTGAGAGGGGGATATTTTTGACAGTGTGTCGGTTTCAGGAAAGCAAAGTTTTGTTCAAAGCAAACGGTGTGGTGTTGCTTTTCCAGTTATGATGCAGTGTTCTCTTCTGGTCCGGAGAATATTCTCAAGTCATTCAAACACTTTGACGCCAAAGTTGTGTTTTCTGCAGAAGATTTCTGCTGGCCTGATCAAAGCCTGGCAGTAAGTAGCACGATACTCGTACGAGTACTTCTCGTATCTGATCAGCGTTGAAGATGTTTCAGCATTTGTCAGTCATTGACAGTGGAATTTTCGCAAAGATAACTGACTTGTTGTTATTTTTTCCACCTCTTCAGGAGAAATATCCCGAAGTCAAAACAAATGAAAAGCGGTTCTTGAATTCTGGAGGTGAGTGAAACAGTGTCCTCCTCAGGAAATTTTTTTGAAAATTTGGTTGATGGGAAGCGAAACTGTGCAACAAATCCGCCTCGTACGTAGATCTACGTATTTGGTGAATGTGTGTCAAAATTCTAGACGTGTTAGAGGGCGCAGTTGTCTGTGTCCAAATGTGGAAAGAAAATAGGACATTTCCAAGAATGGTGTCGATTGTAAAAAGTTTCTGTTTTCATGTTGCGCAAAAAAACATCCGCTTTTGGGTGGAACCTGTGTCATCATTTCAATAGCTTTCTTTGAATTTCACATTGCGTCAAAAAAGGAAGCGCATTTTGGAATTTCAAACTACGGCTGCATCTTTGTTTGTTCCAGGAATCATTGGTTACGCACCTGAGTTCTACAAAATTGTGACCAGTTCCGACATTGCAAACCAAGATGACGACCAGCTTTTCTACACACGAATTTTCCTTGATTCAGAACTCCGAGTGAGTTGCTTTATGTGTCCTGGCTTGCTCAAAGATTTTATCAATTCCGTCAGAATTTGACAACCACAAAACATTATTGTTTTGTTTGTATGTCCTTTAAAACCTGTCTTGTTTCATGCAGAAAAAATTATCAATCAAGCTGGATACGAGAGGAGAAATTTTTCAAAACCTAAATGGAGCCCTTGGTACGTGTTCACTCGTGTTTTGCAGCTTGATTGTTGGTGTGTTCACAGCTGTGCTGGAACTGAAATACCGGAGATCAACGATTTCTCCCTTCTGTTCAATAGTGTTCGTTGTTACTTGCAGACGAGGTCGAAGTCAAATTCAAAGGAGGCACGAGCTATATGTACAACTCGAAGACTGGAAATATTCCGCATGTCATTCATGGAAATGGTCCCATAAAGGTGCTTGATATTTTTGTTGCTGTGTGACACGCAACGACAAACACCGTCTTTCTTGCGCGCTGGTCACGCAAAGGAGCCTCCCAAATCCACAGTGTGTTGTGCGTTGACCGTGTGTCTCCTTGTGATGTTCAGGTGGAGTTCAACCGGCTGACCAACTATCTGATGGACAGCTGGACACCGTCTACTGGATGTCAAAGCTGCAAAGAAAACACCATCAGCCTGTCGGGTTTATTGGTAAGTGTGTGGCCCACATTCACAAGTGGTTCCACAGTGAACCCCTGGAAATGGCCCAAAGTTTGGAAGTTAGGTCAACTGCAAAAATCACGCCCTCTCCCTCGCCCAAAACAAAGACTCCCAAAAATGTTCTCTGAAATCTTTTCCTCCTGTCCCCTTCCACAGGCCTTCAGTCAATTGAGTGCTCCCCGACCAGTGGCATGATCGGAATACTGGATGGGGGCGAATGAGTAAGTTGCGTACTGTTTGGTTTCATGCGTGTCCATGCTGTGTTTCAGGACGAAGATTATCCGACTGTCCTTGTGGCTATATTTGTGGAATACCCAACCGCCTTCATCAGGGAGTTTTTTGAGAACATCGCCAACCTCAAGTATCCCAAGTCCAAGATTGACTTGTTCATTCACTACGCAGTGAGTCGAATTTCGTCAGTGAGAAGTCCTCACCTGTGATCGTTCTCGTAGTGATGAACTGATAATAATGGACTTTCCTGTGCTGTTGTCAGGACGAGTATCACACCAAGGATGTGGGCAGTTTTCTGGAGAAGAACGACGGTCTGTACAACTCAGCAAAAACCTATGGACCAGGCCACAATTTGAATGAATGGGACGCCAGGAACAAAGCGATGTACGCAACAACTTCAACTTTTAATGTCCAATTTGACACGTTGGAGAAACGAACAGTTTCTTTCACGCTTTGTCCAGCTGAATTGTACAAAATGTGTGTCTTGTACACAGCGATGAATGTGAGCAGAAAGGCTGCCAGTATTTCTTTGCCGTCAACAGCGACGCTCAACTTGAAAACGAATCGACACTCACGCATCTGATTGAAGCCAACAGGTTGGTTGTCTTTCTTGTACGAATGGAGCTGACTGTGAAACTTGCGAATTTTTATCGGAGGGTTTTGTGCATTGTTATCATGCTGTGGCACGGAAAGGACCCAAGGTCGGACGCCCTATCCCGGAAAGTCTGACAGGCAAAGTTGGACTTCAAAGTTTTTGGGGAAGGTCAGCTTCCCCCCTCCCACCCAGGCCAGTGTCTGGCCAGTCAAATGTTGACCATTGAAATTTTGGGTGACATTTGATCCCAGCCCGCACCCCTCTCGAAGAAAGTTCCCATCTTGCCCGCACCCCTTCAAAATGAAAATGGGTTCTGGCCAGCCAAAAATTGGACTCTGAAATATTTCGATCAATTTGAACCTCCCTCCCGAAATAGATAATGTGTCGCAGCAGTGAATAGATGCTTGTGGCAGCATTCGTGAAGTGTGTTTTGAATGGCAAATCGAAACAGGCAAAATTCAATACTTGAGCAGCATTCTTGAAGCGCTGGCACATTTTGGCTGGAAAATAATTACCGGCTCACAGACATGGCGCGTATCTGTACTGCGAAGTGTTCTTGTTGCTGACAGGTCCATAATCGCCCCACTGCTGCTGCGGCCTGGCAGAATGTGGTCCAACTTCTGGGGCGCCCTCAGCGATACCGGCTACTACAAACGCTCGGAAGACTACATTGATATTATCAACGGCACCAAAGTGTAAGCCTGCCTTCTGTCCAGTTTGAACCAAGAACCCCTTTTCTCTGTGAAACACTCGCTCAGGGTTGTGTCACTTGTGTTGCAGTGGGATTTGGAATGTGCCTTACATCACAGAGGCAACTCTGATCCACGGATACTTGATGCCAAAGCTGCGGGGAGGATACAAAGACGGGGATATGGACACTGACATGGCACTGTGCAAAAGAGCCAGGGAAAAGGTGAGCGGTTTTTTTTCAACTCTGATGACTGCTGCCTTGTGGCCAAGTTTCACCTTTGAAGGAAGCTTGAGAAAGTAGTGTGCAAGTCTTCGGTTTTGTTGCAGGGCATATTTCTGTATGTTGATAATCAGAAGTATTTCGGTCATCTGGTGAACAGTGAAAACTTCGAGACAACGCACAAGCACAATGACTTGTACTCTCTCATGGACAACAAATATGTGAGTTCACGTGTCTTTGCACAACTCAATTACAAAAATTTTGTCACAATGCCAAAAACATTCATCAAGTGTCATCGTTGCCAATTTGTCATTTCAGACGTGGGAAAAAAGATACTTGCATCCGGACTTTTGGAGCGTCTTGAGTGAGAGTGGTGTGGTGCAGGAGCCCTGTCAAGACGTCTTCTGGTTCCCACTATTCACCCCGGAGTTCTGCTGGAGCCTGATCGAAGAGACGGAGAACAACGGAGGCTGGTCGGGTGCGAAGCACGAGGCAAGGATTCAGTCCATCTTGTGTTGCGCAGCTTTTCTTCAATATTCGAGTGAAAACATGCCAGGAGGGCACAACAAAACTTCGCGGACCAAAGAACAGTTTCTTTGCTGTCTGTCATTTTGTGGGGAACAAACTCACTCAAACTTGTCGATTTCTTCAGAAGAATATGAGGAAGTTTCTGTGGTGTTTTGCAGGACCAGAGAATTTCCGGGGGATACGAAAACGTGCCCACGGACGACATCCACATGAACCAGATCGGGTGGGAGGCGCAGTGGCTCGAGATCCTCCGCTCCTACATCTCGCCCATGGCAGCCAAGGTCTTCACCGGCTATTATCCAGAGGTACGTCCACAGAGGTTTTCAATTTTTCAATAGTGGTGCTTCGTTGATGGACTGTCTGCTTTTGGCGATGCGCGATAACAAACAGTCTCGGAAATTTTGAAGTTCTTGATCGTCGAAGCCGGTGACCTCGGGGTCTTCTCTTGGAAGGTTTTGTTTGAAGTTTTGCAAAGTTGGCGTTCTTGAGTCTCTCTTGTGTCTGCCTGTTCTTCATGTATTTAGTGTGTGCGATACGACCGCCCACTCGTGCTGCAAGTGATCGGTTTTGGTGAACGACCAGCTGGTGTTCTTCTTTCGGTTGTTTGACGGTTCAACTCAACCGAATATGGCAGATCCACAATTCTGATCACCCACCAGCTGGTGGTGTACCGTATCCACCCATGTATAAGTCGCACCCAAGTATAAGTCGCACCCCAGGTGCTGATTGTCTTTTTGGCTCCACACCACCTAGTGGGGCCATATCTACCTGGAGGGGGGGGGGTCCACACCAACTGGTGGTACCAAATTCACCTGGGGTTAGGTTCACCACACCAACTGGTGATGGGACTAAATTCACCACACCAACTGGTGGAGCTTGACCCACCACACCAACCAATGAGGCCAGATTCACCACACCAACTAGTGGGGCTAAATTAACCACACCAACTGGTGAGGCCTGATTCACCACACCAACTGGTGAGGTCAGATTCACCACACTAACTGATGGGGTAAAATTCACCACACCAACTGATGGGGCCAGATCCTTGGAGTGAAAAGGTGCGTCATAAACACGGGTGGATGCGGTAAGTCGGAGTGATCTTCACCACACCAGTTGGTGTGGTAGTCACCGCCAGTTGGAGGTCGAATCGATTTCCTACTTTGTTGACTTCTCTTGTTGTGTTTTGTGTGGTGCACCACCAATTGTGAAGCCGGAGTTTTTTTGAGAACTTTATTTTCACTCGTGTTTGTCCCTATTGCAGTCACGCGCCATCATGAACTTCGTAGTTCGCTACAAGAAGGAAGTGCAGGACTACCTGCGTCCACACCACGACTCGTCGACCTACAGCGTCAACGTCGCGCTCAACCGACCCGGCATCGACTTCGAGGTGAGTCAAGAGGGCTCTCTGTGTGGCAGGTCCACGAGTTAACAACAAGTTCAACAGTTTCAATACCACTTGCCTTGGTGGCCAGAATTGACCAGCAACAAATGACGGCACTGCAACGTCGCTGCTCTTATTTGCCGAAAAAGCAGGACGTTTGGCATGGTTCGTATGACCGTGTGAAAACTATTCGATGCTCGTTGCTGGCTACTTGATACACTTTGTGAAGCAGTCGAACAACGTCTGATGCCTTTATGAAGACGCGGCGATGCCCCATACATGCTCGCTTTTACTTTCAGGGAGGTGGGACCAGTTTCCTCAGGTACAAGTGCAAGTTCACGACAGGACAGCAGGGTTGGACGCTGATACATCCAGGTCGAGTCACGCACTGGCACGAAGGACTCAAAACCACGAAAGGCGTCAGATACATCATGGTTTCCTTCGTCGACCCGTGAGCGTCTGGTGATCTGTTCTGTTGTTCCATGTGCGATCTGCGTCGCGCCTCGGCTTGGCGCAACTGAAGCAAGAAGTCTGGCGCAGATGAAGTGTGTTGTGTGTCTTGGTAGTTTCGAAGCGAACATAGGAGCGAAGTGTGTGCATTATTTTCAGTATTAGACAATTGTCCGGGTGTTCTGTAGGCTACATCTCGAGGCACCATTGCTTTGTATTTGGTTGTTCTGATGTATTACAATGAGATTATTTTTCAAATGATCTGTAACGGTGCTGCAACTTACCAAAGGGCCAATGCTGTCTGTTCAGGCCTTGGTTAACAAGCTCAAGTACGCAACAATGTGTGATAGAAAGTTGTGGAAGACGTATACCTTGTGCCTTACAACGAGCTTTACAAGAATCTGTCTCAAGCTTTCATGACATCCGCGAAATCTCGGTCACTTTGCCACTGTTTGGACAGATGATGAAACCTGTTTGAACTTCGAGAGTGCGCCTTGTGGGCAAAACGTTGCAGAGCAGTCAGCTCCGTGTGGCCACTCCTGCATACACTGCCGAAATATCTGGGAGTCCGGATGACGAAAAACAAGCAAAACTAGCAAGTCAGAAGAATGTCTTCGCGAGAGAAATGCTCCGCAAGAGATTTGTCATTTGAGTGATGGTACAGACATGTCCACGTGCCAAAAGCATTTGTTTTGTGAAGCAGTTTTTACATTTGTCCAGAAGGTCATGCCTGCAACCCGAGGACTCCCATGTTTTCCTTTGCATTTCCTGGACAGTGTGTGAAGGAATTTTCCTGTTCGAAAACTTTTGATATCGCTGTTATTGTCGTTGTTTCATTGTTGAAGGAGCACATTTCTGCTTTGTTCAGTGTCACACGTCGACGTCCTGAGTTCAAAATGTTGCTGACGCTGGTGACACGGAAACATTATTGGGTTAGAATGGCGCGCAGTACTTACAACTTCGAATGTTTTTTTGTTCCATCATTTCTGCTGAACTTTGCCTTTGCGTTTCAAGTTGCTGAACAATTCGCGCAAATCAAGTTGCTGTTGACGAAAGTCATGCATGAACAGGGAACCTGAGTTTGTGTCTTCAAAACTCGATCTTTTTAAAAGTTAGATCTATCTGCAACTGTCAACATGAAAGCTTTGAGCTCTGCACTCACACGATATATTTTCTGCCAAAATGTACACTTGTAATAAAATGGTCGTTTGCAAGAACTTCCTTGGTTAAAAGTTCATGTGTGCTTGTGAAGATCTGCTGTTACAGCTTTTTATTCGCGAGTGGCTGGAAAGAATCTGCAGCAGGTCTTTGTGAAAGACTCAACAAACAGCGACGGGTCGAGGATTTGATCGGAAAGGCGTGTCATCAGGGGCAACCTTTGTTCTCAACAGAAGATTCAGAACTAGTACGAGGATGATCCCACTTCTGCCGTCCGCCTGCATGTTGTATCACCTTGACAGGCGCGTGTGTTTACATGTGCCAGACCGATTTGGGACAGTGCAACTGGGTCAAAGTCGGCGCAGAATGAAAACAAAAACAAGGCACTGTCATACCTTTGTGTTTACTGCAAACCCTCGAAATAATCCCCATTTTGGTTCACACATCTTGCCCAACGCATTGGCCATTTTTTGAGAATGCAGTCTTCATACTCATAGGATGGAATTTGAGCAACCTCCTGCCGCACAGCATCCTCCAAAGTGTCCAGATCTGGGAATGTCTGACCACGCAATCCAAGTTTGATGCGATGAAACAACCAAAAGTCACTGGGCGCGAGGTCTGGTGAATATGGGGGATGAATGACTGCTTTCATGCCAGTGAAGAGAAGATGAAGGCGAGTATCCCGAGAGGTGTGGCATGAGGCGTTGTCCATGTGCAAACTGTACCTTTGGTTGGGTCTTCTGTTGTGCAAGGCATCCTTCAAACGTCCCAAAATTTGGATGAAAAGTTCTGTATTCACAGTCCTGTTTCTCAAAAATTCCATGTGTATCATTCCTTTAAAGTCAAAAAAGGAAATGAGGAGGACTTTGCCTGTGGCCCGGGACCGCATGGCTTTCATTGGGCGTGGGTCATGTTTGCCCAACCATTCTGAGCTGTGGCACTTGAGATCAGGGTCGTATTGATACATCCAAGACTCATCAGAAGTCACAATTCTCTTGAGGATTTCCGGATTTCTGTGCACAGCACGCAACATTGTCTGGGAGCACTCAAACCTCTCCCTGAGTTGGTCGGGGTTCAGAATTTTGGGTACAAACTTGGCACATTTCTTCTGCAGGTGCAAATCCTTGCGCAGAATCCGGTGGATGGTGGTGTGAGGGATGCCTGTTTGTCTCTCCATGGCATGAACAGTCATCCTTCTGTCTGTCTGCAACAGTGTTTGAATTGTTTGGATGTTGGCAGGACTCCTTCCAGACTTGTCTCGGGCACGCCTTTGCAGATCCACCAAAGTGTCACGCCCTTTTTCAAACTCCCTGTACCAATGTCGAATCCTTCTTGCACTCAAGCAGTTCTGTCCAAAGATGGTGGTGAGCGTGGAGATGGTGTCAACACAGCACATTCCCATTTTGACACAAAACCATATGTTAATCTGCTGCACTAACTTCCAATCCAGTTCTGTCACCCGCTTCATGTTGCACAAACTCAGAAAGAATCTGGCACAGAAACGACGACCAAAGTGCTGGTCGCAATGACAGGTCATTTTGACAGAGTAGTGAACCGCACTGTAGTCTGACATACATTACATAACTTGGCACCGACCTCAAGATCGTCGGAATGTCCACCAAGGTGATACAACATGCGAGGCGGACGGCAGAAGTGGGATCATCCTCGTAAACTACAGTTGTCAGTGGTTTGACAGTTTTGCACTTTTGGTTGCCCTGACTTGTGCCTTTCAAGAGAAGCAAGGAGATACGCATATCCAAGCCGAAGGCGAAGACTTGCGTAATCTCCCTTGATTACCTCCACCACAAGGTGGGGTGACATCTGAAAAACTGAAACTAACTTGTGCCTCACGGTGCAAAAAGTGGGGCATGGGCTTCCATTTTGTGGACCCGGTTCTTCAAAACCACACACGAAGACACGCGCAGACGCGCAGACCACCAGATATACTGAACGAAAATCAAATTCGTGCGATCTCACAGATCTTCGGGTTGCGGTTCACTTCGTCAACTCAGTTTTCTGAACTTTTTTCGTCAAATAAGTGGCAGTGAATTGCGCTTCTTGAATCAATAAACTGCGGGATCCGATTTGTAAGGTGGTCGCGCAGTGAAACTTTTGACAGGTGATCGGCCACGCGGTTGATCAACAACAACAACTCACCAGCCAATCACAGTGCTCCGTCGCTACACTCTAAACTTTGGCACATTTATGCGATACTCAATATCTTTTGTCTTGCGTTTCGTGTGCGTCTTTGAAATTAAAATTGTCTTTACCGGCAGAAAACTGTGTACCAGGAAACACTCAATTTGTTGGGTGCAAAAAACTTCAGATCAACACAACTTTAGCGACGTCGAACAGCGCATAAAATGAAACGCGTTCGCTACCAATTTTTGAGTGGGTCAATATTTTGTCCGGTTTTAGGGACCCTGGCAGCCGCCAGAGACGCGGACTACAACATGGAGACGGCTTGTTGTGTCAACAGCGAAAACACAACCGTCTTCGTGTTACCTTCTGCCAAATATAGTGACAGGAATTCAGGCTCAAAAAGAAGAGAATGTGTTATGGAATACCTTGGGCAGATATATCGTTTCACAGAGAAGTAGCTCGTGCTTTTCTGGCAGAAAGCTGGAGAAAAGTGAACGCTGTCAGGTGCTTGGGTGGCAACCGACTTGTCACAGCTTGACCAGATTGTGGGAACAAGTTTGGAAGATTTGCATCCAAAAGGCATTGTTCTCCCAACATTTTGTGAGGATCTATTTTGAATTCAGCCGGTCAGCACAAGCTTTTCACTTCAGGTCAGTGAGTTGCGCCCTGAAAAACGGGCACCTGCCAGCCTACAGGGGCAATTGCTGAGTCGAATCTGCAGAGTGCATAAAATCCAGGACAGAATTGTGAAATGTGCACCGTGAGAATTAAAGCGAACCTCAAATTCGTTTGTGGATAACTGGATCTGCAGTGCCTTTCTTCATCGTTTGCACACAAACAGCAGCTGCTCGAGCAGGGTTGGCGACACACTGAATTGAACCATGCAGAATGAGGATACATTGACCATGCCTGGAGGGAAGGGGAAGCGAAGACCATCGGGTCCCCTCGCTGCTTCCAGTGACGAGGATGAGGATCCAGGCACCGAGCCCACAACCTCTCCGTCCAGTGTGAATGGAGCGGAGAGCCTCCACAGCCCCACCACAAGCCACGTGGAGCACGATTACGCCCTGCCGGACCATGACTACGAAAATGTGAGCTCCCCAGGGAATAGCTCAACTGCGTCGGGACCAACCTATGTCAGGCAACCAGGGTTTGCGCAACATGCTCATGAAGTGACTGTCTCCAGACCCAAGAGCAAGAAGAAGAAAACAGCGTTGATTGCGGTGAAGGAAGGACTTCGGAAGCGAGAACCGACTCCACCGAAATCAAAACCCAAACGAGGTGAGAGCTGCTGCTTCTGCTTTTTTTGGTGAACCACAAATCAAAATATGTTTTTTGAGTTTTGAATTGGATACATTCCCTGAGAGATATAAAACCTCAAAGCACTGGGCAAATTGATCAAAATGTTGTACGTGAGCAGTTTTGTGGTCAACCTGAAATGAATGTTCACGTGCAACAGGCAGAAAAAAAACGTGAGTTGAGACTGTGTAATCCAATTCACCTGAAAGGGTTTATCAAACGCTTTTTAGCTGTGTCCAATGTTGTCATTGGCGAAGGAACTTTGGCGATCAGGTGTTGCAGTCACCTGACAAATACAATTTCCATGTTTGGTTTCTGTTTCTTTTCTCTGTTGTCATGGCAACGGTTTGATGCTGCTGGACCAAATTACCTAGGAACCATCGATTAATGTTTCCTTCCTCGTGTTGACACTCAGAAGTGCACCAAGGTAAATTGTGAGCGAGATCCTCAAGCGCTGATTATGGTTTACAATTCATCTTTCAGTTGAAATTTCTCTGATGGTCGATGAATTGTTGCAGAAAGGAAACCTATAATGATCGATTTCCAGGGCTTTTCTGCCAAGCTGCATTCTCTTTCATTGATCTTCGTGGCACACTGGTGATATCAAATCAATTGCAATGTTTTTGCTTGGCCTTTTGTCCATTCAGTCATGCCTGCATTTGTGATAATTTCAAACAAGGGACAGTTTGTGTACGCTCGTACCACAGTAGACTCACCCGACTGAGCAGCTCAACGGTTGACATAAAAGTTGGCTGAACGGTCAGCACATTCAACAGATTGGTTTGTGCGGTTGCACAGTGGTCTGGTCGGTCAGCATGATGGTTGGTACTGTCAGCTTGGTCCCTTTGTCGGTGCAGTGATCGGTATGCATGGTCAGTATGACAGCGGTTGGTGCAATAGTTTGACAGTCAGCACGATTGACATGATGGTCTGGTCAGCATGTGATGGCCAGTTATGGTGATCGGTCTGTTCTTACAATTCTTGTGGGGGTCACGCCAACTTTTCACACACACACACACACACACACACACACACACACACACTTGCAATATAGAAGGGTTGCGACTCGTACAAGGTTGCGGCCCACCAAAAAGTGGAGGTTTATGTGTGCGCGAAACAAAAGAAAGTGAGGATAAAATAATTAGTGCCTGCAAAATGCACACATGGCTGGTCAGTGTCTGTAAAAGTTCAGAAACCTCGTCAAATTTCTCGCAGTGTTCTTTCCATGTCGAATCAAGAAAGAGCAGTGCTCATGCCTGTCATTTGGTGTGAGTACTCGTAATGGCGTGAATTTCGTCCACCACAAGCATAACATTTCAAGCTGTGAAGGTGGTCAACATTCTTCAACGACAGAGGAACTGATTCAGATCAAGACGGAGTGCAATTATTCTTTCGCATTACTTTCGAAAAGCAGAAGAACATTTCGACTGATCTGTTATCTTGAATTGCCGCAAGATTTATGTGGAATCATGAAATTCATTCTGCGGTCTCTAAACAAGGTGCGATTATCTGTTCGATATCCGCGGTGAACAAATAGCAACTGCATAAACAGCAAATGTTGATAAAACAACAAAATTTGAACACCGTGTTTGTTCATTGGGTAGAAATTCTTGCATATGACATGGAGTACACTGCAAATCTTGTTCCTCGACACTGATACATGCAATGGACCTGGCGCGGGAAATATGCGTTCGAACTTGGAATTCAAAAGTTCTGAGGTAAATTGCCTGAGAGACAAGCGAAATTTTCAACGATTCACAAGACACAGCGAAGATAAATATGCGCCAAAAGAACAACCTCTGCCACAATTTGTGGTCTTGCACAGCTCAAGCAAAACAGTTGGGCGGGGATGACTGACTCCAGAAACTGACAAGGTGCACGGTTGATCTGATGGCAGTTCACGGAAAAATATCTAGCTTGCGAAATCTGCTTGTGTCGTAAAGATTATATGAGAGCACGCATGCATGCTCATGGTTAGCTGGAGGCTTTCATTTGCAGTGTGTGCTGCTGTAATACATTATTGACGGAGAACATACGTTGCTTTGATGTTGGGATTCCCAATGACGAGTCTCGGTCCCATGTACAGGTAGATGTCTTCGTGAGGAAGCTCTTGCTTCAGGGTTTCTGCGAAACTGTCGTCAAAGCTGCGCGTGTTACCTGCAGCTGCTCAGCGTGCACCTGGCTGCATACAGCGCAGCTCGCTCGTACGAGCGGACGGTCGTTGACGGTCCACGCAATGCATGTGCAACACACAATGCCTTCTGAGTCTTTGAGTTCTCGGGCAATGACACTGCCGCTGCAAGAGAGGGGAAGGAAATCAAACTCACTGCAACATTTTGCTTGCGTGCATGTATTGTTGCGTCAACGATCCTGACCTGCAATGTTCTTTGTTGGCATCAGAGCAGCTTAACACGACTGCGTATCAATTTGGTGGAAGCATCCTTTGTGCAAGACCAGAGTCGATAACTGTCAACATAAATATGTGATCGTTGTCACAAAGGATGAGAAAAAGAGGACTTTGTCAATTGTGCGATTTCAGATGACATGCGCGTCATCTATTTCCACGTGCATAAATAAAACAGACCTTGGAAAAATGGATTTGTACGCGCGCATGTTGAGATCGCATGCGCTCGTATACTCCTTTGCGTGCATGTCTGGCATTTGTTTGGTTCATGTTTTTTGTGCGCCAGTTGAACCTTGACTGTGAGGTGCTTTCTTTCTGAATTTCTGAAGGCAAAATGTTCAGTCGTCACCGTTGCAGATTCTTTTCCGAGTACACAAACATGTACTTGATTGGGGCTTTGTCATGATCAACAGGCTTCACACCAACTTGGCAAGTTCTGACGACAACAGTGTGACGATTCTGCGTTCTTCCGAGATTCGAAAAATAGAATTCAAATCACTTGTCTACCCTGCTTGGGACAGTGTCCAAAATGATTTCAAATTTTGACCTTCACGAAAGACTTCAGAATTTACCTGAGGGCAGGTCAGTCTGAAGTTGTGCAAAGAAAACACACCAGCATAATTTGTGCAATTTGATACAACGGTTCTCGCAAAGTTTTCAAAAATCTCAACCGAATCTATAAATTTTGTACTGTCGAATTTGTTCCACACTGCATTCATGACATCACGGGTGGACGTTGAATCAATCCAACGTGCACATTCATCTATGACCAACAGCAACACCTGATAGTGTTTCCAACAGCTCTTTCACGACACAGATCTGTGTGATCAACAGTTTGATTTGTGCAACGAATCTGCACAACGTCACAAGTTTGTCTTTTTCTGCACCCAGGTTGTAGCACCATGGCAGGGAAGGCTCTTCACATGTTGTGCCTAATGTCATGACGGAACAATTTGGCGCAGCTTCAGTGACAAGGTGAATCTGAGAAAAGTGCAGCTGTCATCATGCGCAGCGCACCTGAGTCAAAACTTGGGCTTTGATCCCCATGTTTGAGCCAAATTCACGTGAGCCTGTCATCACACATTGCCTGTATGCGCAGTTAGGATCTTCACCTGATCATAAAATTTTGGCTTTCAGCAGATATTGTTCAGAGTCGTTTGAATTTTTTTGGAGAACGCGTGCTGAAGCTTTTCCTGTTTACACTGATCAGAAAGGACAGAGACAGTGACTTGAATTCTGTCCTGCATGGTTGCGTTTCGAGTCGTCAGTTTTCAATGCTGCTTGAAAACTGTCCTCCTTCTAAATTGAACCCTTTGCTTGAAGTGAACCACACAGGCAGTGCGGCCGATTGGGATTTCTTGAGATTTCCAGAACCGTGATTGAAAAAACAGGAGCAGAGCTGCGTCAAACGATGCGGCAGAACCAGGCAGCGGGATTTAGTCGTTCAGAGGCGGGGGTATCCTTTGAGTGACTCTTCAAGGTGTAAATCGTTCCACGGTATTGAAGTACAGTTTGCCACAATCTGTGTCTTTGCAGAGCCTCTCCCGATGCGGCTGCGAGCGCTGCCCCAGTCCTTCTGGCAGCAGCCGAACAAGCCGATCAACGTGTCCCCGGCGAGCGCCTACCCGGTGCTGCCGCCACTCATGCACCGAGAGGGCCAGGACGACAGTGAGATGGAAGGTGCGTGCAGTTTGGGTAAAAAAATTTACATAAATATCACACGCACACGTGTACACGCACACGTGTACACACACACACACACACACACACACACACACACACACACACACACACAGCACACTGAGCACAGTGAATAAACACAACACAATGGCGTCAAGCAGAGTCAGAGTATGGAGGGACCCGAAAAAGTCAAAACGAATTCTTTGCTTCTTTTCGACCCACGCCAGCGTCTGCGCGTGAACATGACCATTCAGGCTGCGGGCGTGGTCATCGTGTTCTTTCACCTTGGGTTTGTGGCTTGTCTGTGAAGACGCGCGGAACGCATGGCGCCCTCTGGTGGGCATGGTCATCCACCCTGACCTTGACCACTGAGTCACGTGCCTGTTGCTTCAGTCACGTGTCTGGAACAGCTGATACATGCAAGAAGACGCCATTGGAGTTCTTTGACTTTGTTGGTCTTTGGGTTGTACAGATCAAAGAGCGTTCCCATGAATCTTCTGTTTTCAGTTCCACAACTTGACATTTCGATCCACCTCAGAAATGTTCTGCTTTTTGTGTGATTCGCAATTGCCAGGTCAGGTTTGAGACAAGTTCTGATCAAGGCCGTAAATACCAATTCCTTTTATTGTCTTATCACACAAGCTTCATGATGTTACCTCGCAACTGTGAACAAACAGATTTTACTGTGTGTTGCCTGATCATTAAAAATTGGATTTCCGCACACAGCAATGCGGAGAAACTGCAAGAAAACCAACGTCCTCTGGACAATTTGCAACTTCTTTGATCAAGTGAACTGAAAGATCTTTTGTCGTCAGTCGAACAACTGAGCGAAATTTGAGCGCACGGCTTCCGACCCATCGGGAACTGGAACAGGACTGACCAAACCTGAGCGCACGTTGTGAAAAGATTTCGTCGCTCGTCAAACTGCACTGTGGACCGGTCCGGAAAAAATGGCACACGACATGCATGCGCGTCACAGACAGACAGACAAACAGACAGACAGACAGACAGACAGACACACACACACACACACACACACACACACACACACACACACACACACACGTCAGTCAGTCAGTCAGAATCGCAATTTCTCCACACAGACGTGAGGCCGGTGACGCCCCCTGGGGATCGCGAGCGGGAGAGTCGGCAACAGCGCGCACACCCGCGCGGTGAGCGCAAAATCAGTGTCGCCAACGCCGACCTCCTCATGAAGTTGTTCGAAGGCGTCGAGCGCCAGATGGAACGAGACAACAAACGCGAGGGCAAATCCGGCCTCGGCGGCGGTAACGGCGGTGGTGGCGGCGGCGGCATTCCGACGCTGAGGCACATCCCAGCCCATCACATCAAGGCGATAAGAGGACGGTGAGTGGGACTTGAAAGATAAAAACTCGCAAATTTTGAACAACTGCATTCTCACGTCGTGCGGAAACGGAGTGAACCAGGAAGCTCGTGTGACGCGCAAACTCCTTGAGCTTTGAATGCTGACGTCGCTGACTTTGGTCGCGCGCGCATGTGTGTGTGTGTGTGTGTGTGTGTGTGTGTGTGCGTGCGCGCACGTGTGTGTGTGTGTGTGTGTGTGTGTGTGGCCTTCTTGTTCAGGGCACACACGTCTCACAAAAGGACAGCAGCTACAAAACTGTTTTCCTTTTCTTCAGGCCAAAGAAAGTGGTGCACGTGTCGAGCAAAACGTTCGTCTCAGGGGAGGACCCCATGTTGGTGGAATGTGTCACAGAGAAACTGTTTCCTCAGCTGAGCATCGAGCAGAGCAAGGCCAACGCCCAAATAGGCGGCAACTCCTCCCTTCAGCTGATAACTCTACGAGAGGGCGACAAACAAGTGACGTTACCGTCCCTGAGTGTGGAACAGAACTACTCCCAGATGTTATCCGAACTTGTGATGCATATTTAATTTTTTACAAAGTCCCATCAGCTGATTTCAACAGACATGGCTCACATCGACGTGGATCTTTTGTCATCAGCGGAAGGAATATCACTGCTTGTCACAACGATTCTCTCACCACTGATGGCTGGTTTCCATCGGGGAAAATCAAGAAGAGACAATCTGAGCAGCATTGTCTGATGAAGTATTTTTCAGTTTCCGTCCAATGGTGTAAAAAGACTTATTTGAAGCATCATGTGACTTTTTGAATGACTGCATGTTCGAAACATGTTTTTTGTTGATTGATTGATATGTGTTATGTACATTTTATTTGTTGAACCTGACGGTTTAGCTAACTGTCTGTAGATCTCCCTCTAAGAACCTGGTGAGAACTGCAAAGATCTGCGTCACGGATGTGGCGTGGAGTCACAAACTGCGTTACAGTCAATGAACGGTAGTTCCATTGAGTCTCTTTGGCCTGTCATTGTGTAGATTCACATGAAAGTACCAACTCTCCCATGGACAAGGATGTGACGACAAGCGTGTGACCGAGAAAACGAAGATCTACCTTCAGCTCCGCAGCTTCTGTTGCCGCACATCTCTCTTCATGAATGATGCAGCAAACGCAAACCCACCGTATTTGGCTGTTAAGCAGGAATATCAAACAAAAAGCCGGTGATGTTGTACGAAACAAAATACGATTCTCTTTACTTTGTCTGATGATCAGATTTCAGTCTGTTCGTGTAAATTCTCCGTGTTCTACACCTGAAATCTGCGGCACAGACATGCACAATTGAAAGCGAAGTGCGAAATCGTGTCCTTGTTCACAAAGTGGCAAAATCTTTGGTTGAACTGGGCCTGAACGAAAAACGAAAAACAAACAAACATGCAAACCAGGCTCATGTGAAAGGTACAGTTTCGTGTCCAGTTTTTGGACCGAGCAGTTCAATCAAAAGATCAAAAGTTGCGCTTGTGCCATACGATATGTAACGTACGTCAGCGCTGGCAACTGCTGGGTTCTTTCAATCACTCGTCGTCAGTTCCATTGGTTAACATTCGAGATTTCAATCGTTTTGCTGCAGGCGTGTCAAAGTTGATCAATATCGATTAGTGAAGGAAGCTCGTCCAACTTCCTGCCTTTTAGCAGCGTGAAGATGGTGCGAAGGTTGCACTCAAGGCTGCGGTGCAAAGCGATGGATCCAAACACGCAAGGATTCTCCACCTTCCGAGCAAGAAAAGCTGTTTTGCGTGCATCCCCTGCACTTGCATTTCTTGTCACCTTTCGTCTGGGGAAGTTCAGAGTGGAAACTTGACATTGTCGAAGAAATTTTGTGCCGAAAAGAATGAACAGAATTTGCACTTTCGAGGAAAGCCACAAACTTGAAAAGCGCCTCAACAAAGTCAAACAGCTTCGAAGTTTCGTGAGGCGTTGCAAGTTTTGGCTTCCCACCTGTTTCCACGTGTGCATCCTTTTCTTCGGGGTCGGAACATTGTCATGGGTGTGGCGCGCAAGTTGCGCGCAAATTTATGGGGTGAAGGAGATGTTGTTCCTGACTTTCTTTGAGATCGCTGAGCAAACTCGTCAGAGGAAATTGCAGAAGTGCACGGGTGTGTTTCAACAGTGGCATCTTTTCGAGCGAAAAACGTCAAAGAAAGTCAGAAGGCATCAGAATTAATGTTCCTTTCCGAATGACCCCAATGGCCGTTCCTGCATGTTTCTTTTGACGAACAGACGAACTGATCCTTTTTGATGGTGCAGTTGTGAGAAAAACGTTTTTCAACCCCCTTCCCCGACGGATTCGGTTCCATTGTTTCTGTTGTTGAATTCTCAGAACAAAAACGGACTTCTCGCGTGCACGGTCAGCTGAACCCGGGAGGAGACTGCGGTGCCTGTTGTTTGATGCCAAAATCAGTAATTCCGTCGTCTCTTCTGGAAAGTGCGGTAAATGTACAAAGACTGTTGAATATTTCGTTGTTTCTATCGTGTTGATGTGACACATGTGATACAAAAACGATCAGGATTCTTAGGCTTTGTTGCGGTTTTTACCCTTCACATTCCTCTGGAGAATGTTCCCTGCATTGTTTGCCACTAGCATTGATATTTTCACGCATGAGTGAATTTGTTGCAACTTTTTGTTTGTTGATAGGAATTTATTGCCACATATAGTTTTTCAAATGAAAAACGTAGATTGCAGCGTTGTATTGTTTGAAAGGCATTCAACTGTGCCCTCTTGGTCCGTCCTGCTGGAAGGCTTCTTTTAGCATTGAGACCATTCAGCCTTTCTCCCTCAGGCAAAATTTGGAACTCAAGTTTGTGGTGACGAGCCGAACGAACATCTCGAGATCCTTCACGTCTTCACCTGGTTACAGGGAACATTTTGACTGTCAAGTGCCGTCCAAAAATGACAAGTCCATCTGTACATGTGTGCACAATGTCACGCAGTCGTGGTTGTTCGTACAGACGTGAGAATGTATGACTGAACGATCTGTAATAAAACTATTTATTCTGTGAGATCACACGGGAGAAGTTTTGCGCTTCACGTTGTCCTGCAGATTCCTGTGTGGTCACATGGCAAAGAACGCCCAGGCATCAAACGACCCAAAGACCAACTCGAGAAGGTACAGTACAAACACCAGAATGTGCATGATCTCCTCTTACCAATTAAAATATTACTGTGCTATACGCGATCCTCTTCGTGTTGTCCAATGTCAGGAACCTTCGTCTCTGAAGAGCGGTTCTGCTAATTGAGACACACAATATCCGAGCAGTGTCACACAACCAACCGTTTGGTAATTTGCCACAAAAGAATCCCATTCCATTGGGCACCAATTCAGGCAAAGTGATCAGGTGAAAACTGTTCGAAAGTCACGTCGTTGCGTGGCCTTTCACCAAAAAGTCTGCACACACGGTTGTCATACACCAGATTTATTTTCTGAACTTCCCCAGAAGCTGTGTAAGGTGTCCACAAGGGGTTCACACCAGCAGTGATAAAAGGTTCAACGAGCGCCAAGTTGCTGGCAATTTGGACGCACAAGGTTGGATATTTTCTTGTGATAAATTATTCACAGTGAAATTCGAATACACACTTCAAATTCTACACAATGTAAGCTTTGAGTTCTGCTTATGCACATGACTAGATGAACAAAGAGCTGCCAGCTTTTTAAAAGAACCTATTTTGAGGCAAAGCATCATGGAGCCTTTTTCGGTTGGTGGAATGAGAACTCCACCACGACACAAAAGATCTGTCTTCAATGCCAAAATGACCCAACAGAAGTGCGTATCAAGTCTGGTTGAATTCAGAGAACCAACAGTTTTGCGCAGAAACTCTGCTTGAACTTCTGTGGTTGGAGTTCTTGCAAAATTAGTCAGTGGGAAATTTTGTCAGTGAACGATACATTACACGATTTGCGCCTTGGAGATCAGGAAAACTTTTGCACTTTGACACTGCATGAAGCGCTGTTGGAGCGACACCACCGCAACACAAAATTTACTTTGGAACTGAAACAGGACACAACACAAATCACAGTTCTAAACTGTTGCATAAACACATTCAGGACACTTTTACACACCAAAAACACTCACGATGAAATTATTGAAAGAATTATTTTTCGTCAACCGAAGTGTCTTGACGAGAAATGACTAGATATGTCGAAAGTTGTGGCGCACGTCATAAATTTGTTCATGATACGCAATGAGGTAAGTACAGAAAGCCTCGATTCCTTGAAAACTCCAGATACGGCATTTGCCAAGCTCCGTGCTTGACGTTGTAAGTGTGCGTAGAATTCGCAGGAGTGCGATTGTGGAAGTCCGTTGAAACAGCTACAGGGCTGTGCTACACCTGGGTCATGCCGAGGGAGGGGTGGGCTGAGTTGCGGGACTGCAGCACCGGCGCGCTGATGTGCGGTCTCCACGGAGACTCCCGCAGCGACTTGTAATGCTGCGACGAGGCGGGGGACGCGTCGTCGCTCGAGCTCATCTCGCTCCGCACCTTCCGACCGAAAGCGCGACCTATCGAACCCTGGAACACAGGTGCTGGACAGTGAGTGCACGGGTGCGAGTGGTGACAGTTCCAGAACGAGCGGGCTCGCATTCTTGTGTGCTGCATGGCTGGTTCACATGCGGAACTGAATTGGTGCACGCGTGTTGGTGTAAGAGCCAGAGCTGGTAAGTTTTCAACACAAAACTTTGAACTTCCACTGCAAGGAGCAAATTACACGGCCAAAGCAGCGGTCTGGTGGTGAAGAGCTTGGTGCTAGTAAGGTTTACAAGCTGCGAACGGAACAAGGAAACGACATCTGTGAAATTCTGAGGTTCTCGCAAACAACTGTAAATTTTCAGCACCGTTTGAAAGGAGAAGCAACACAACTAACTCTGAAACTGAGTCTCTTGCTGGAGCCACGGAAACTGTCCTCAGTGTCGTTGGGACCTCGAAAGGACCTTGTAAAGGACCTTCCGACGGAGCCTCCGGCCGAACGCGGTGTCTTTCTACTGCTATTGGAATTCATGTTGGTGTCCAGGGCGGCTCTGTAAACAACATGCGCGTGGTCTTCATGTCCAGTTTCAATGCGAAGGTCATTTCTTTGAAATGGTCTGCTCATTCTTGTTTTTCAGCACAAATTCATACTCAAGGTGGTGTGCACGTCCACACACAAGAAGGGAACAATGCGGTATTTTGCACATTTTGAGGTATCCCAGACCAAGCTGTGCTTCAAACATAATCGTTTGCCAATTTTGTAGTGGAAAAATTCACATTATATGAAGATGGGGGGAAATGGGACAACACTCACAAAAGACTTTCACAAACTGAGAATTTACAGCAATTAAACACAAGGAAGATGGCAACTTATTGCTATTGTGGCTGAAAATTTTCCCAAATTTCAAACAGCAATGCCAAGCGAAACAACTTTTTACACAAATCTGGAAACAAGTGTACAACGTTCACATGCAACGGACAAGGTTACCTTTTTTTAGACATGGACAATCTGTTCTCGGAAGATACAAGCAAAAGAACACCAGTGCGTTAAAAATCATTCTCTCCAAATATCATGCAGAAAGTTTTCAAAGTGCGCCCATCTCTTTTCCCAGAGGACACTTTTCTGCTCCTGTCTGTCGTTCAGAACTTTTCTGCGTAGTGCGTCACTGCCTTGAACGTTTGACAGAGTCTGTATTTAGCTTGCCCAAATGGCAATTTCTGTTTATCTGCTGTCCTTACCTGGCAGGCTTGACGATACAGTCGAGTTCCGTGGCGAGATGGCGCCGCACGTACGACTTGGAGGGCGGGATGCCCAGCGCGTTGGCGAGCGACTCGGCGTTGAAGGTGGGTTCGAGCACGAGCACTGCGCCATGCACCCCAGTCTCCTTCAGGTGGTCCGCGTACTCCTGCAAAATCGCGCTTTCGTGTGTCAAAACCCTCCGGAGGTTTGACAGCTGCGTGTGTCACTTCAGTTTGGTGTGTGTGTGTGTGTGTGTGTGTGTGTGTGTGTGTGAGAGTGTGTGTGTGAGTGTGTGTGAGTATGTGTGTGTGGTGTGTGTGGTGTGTGTGTATGTGTGTGTGAGTGTGTGTGTGTGAGTGTGTGTATGTGTGTGAGTGTGTGAGTGTGTGTGTATGTGTGTAGTGTGGTGTGTGGTGTGTGTATGTGTGTGAGTGTGTGTGTATGTGTGTGAGTGTGTGTGAGTGAGAGAGAGCGTGTGTGTGTGAGTGTGTGTGTGTGTGTGTTGGTCGAAAGGCAAGGCGACGTTGTAACCTGAAGGTCAATGTTGCATATCCACTTGATGAGTCGCTCGTTTGACCAAACAATCGGGTCAGTGTCCGTTTCGTCGCAATTGCAGCGTCGTTCATTCAGCACCTGGGAACAGCAGATTGCGACCATTCAAGCTCATCCTCACCATCTCAACACTGTATCTCAAACTTCGTCGCTAGGAGGTGCTGCCACCTGGGCAAAATGTACTTCTGCCTCAAACTCACCTCTTTATCGAAATTGATGTGACGAAGCAGTTGGACGGCGTGTAAAATGGAGACTTGGTGGAATTTTCTGTGGATGCCCAGGTGTTTCTCCAGGTCCTTCTTGGTGAGCGCGTTCAGGAGGCGCCCGTCGACCAGATGCTCCTCGAGCACGGGCGCGTACTGCGGCAGCCCGCAGTCCTTGATCCAGCGGTGCGCCACCCACGTGTGATCCATCAAGCCGCACTTGGGGTATTTTCTGCGTTGACCAGACGGAGCAGAAAAATCACATGACCACGGAACGAATTTCCCAAATTGAATTGAATTGAATTGCAGTGCATCGTGAAAAGAACGCGTCCCTGAGGCTTGTTGGCTTGTTCAGCCTTTTGCATCCAACACAGAGGGAGGTAGTGGACTCGGGGGTGCGCACCTTTGCGCCGGCTCCCGCTGCTCCTCGATGGCGAGTCGCAGTTTCCGTCTGTGCAGAGGCTTCTGGATGTTGAACGCAGAGTCCAGCTCCGAATCGCTCAGTCCCATCAGCACCTGAACACGAGAAGCGATCAGAGTTGGAAACGGACCAGCTGATACAGCTCAAATCTAAATTGCACGTGGTCTATACGTTGGACAACGCTCACCTTTCCGCTCTTGATGTTCTCAGCACAATATTTGCCGTACATGGGCATGTTGACCTCGATCTCGAGCCACGAGAGAACGTGTCCCGCCTTCCACCTGGACATTGGGATTTCCTTGGCTCGGACCAGGGTGCCCAGCTTCTCCTGATAGTTGTCCTCGCTCAAGGTCGTCAATCGCAGAGAAGCGTTCTCAGAATGGTCTGAAATCACCGACACGTTTGAGACGCTGATATTCAAAGAAAAACGAACTGGGAACAGAAAGCGCCTGCAGCTTTAAAAACAATATTTGGAGTTGCTCAACTTTACTCTTCCATGGGGTGTGGGAGTCCTGAAAATGCAACGACGCTTTATGGATTCCTTCTTCAGCGCCCGCAGTTCACCACCCACCTCTAACACAACTGAATAGGCTGGTGTCGTTGGTACATGTACCTTCCATTATGCTCGGGTCGGACACGGCGATCGACCTGCGGCTCCTCGATTTTCCGAACACCTTGGACAGCGCGAGGCTGCGGCGCTTCTTCTTCTTGCTGCTGTCCATGTCGCGGGGCTGGATCGTCACGTACACGCCCTCCATCGGCTCGGCGGGTTTGGGAGCCCGGGACGGGGGAGACAGCGGGAACGGGGCCACGTTCTCCGCGCTGCCGTTCGGGAGACTAGACGAATGGCACGCTGAAAGAGAGCAGTTCAAAAATTCAGATTGGGTAAAACGAGCAGTGCTTACAGAAAGTGATCGTGCCATTAAATGCACTGTGACAAAAAGATAATTTGGCGTTGAGTTGGTGTTTGTCCTACATCTCCCCAAAAAATGAAGCCACGTGCTTCTGTCACCTGGCATTTTTATGCGTATTTGTTCAAGTGTGTCGGTACGCATGACGCGTAGTTACATGTGTACTCACTGGAGTAAGTGGAGTCGTTGGATCTGGCGCTGGTGGCGGAGCCGGGCGGCTCGGGCGGCGGGGTGTGGGTGTAGGGCGGCAGCTCGTCGCCGCTCGGCAGGCAGGGCGGCAGCCCGGGCCCTGGCGACGAGAGGGACGTCGACGTCGCGTCCGACGCGACGCTGGAGCGAAGCGGCCCGAGCTGCTGCGAGCTGCTGCAGCCGGACAACTTGTCCTGCGCCTGCGAATTGATACAGGCACATGAACGACAAGTGAATGGAAACATTTCCAAAACAGGCGTCTTTTTACGCACTTTGGCAGGACGTTGGGTTTACTCGAACTTTTCATGTGCGTTGACAACTAGAAGTCGCTGAGACATCTGTGCATGCAGTGCTGGTGATTTTTGTTCCAAGAGAACGACACAGTTGTCACGGATTGCAACTCAATCATTCTCCGTCTGTTGGGTGCATGAGAAAGAAACCTCAAAAAGTGGCAGAAGGGGATTTCCTGCGCTTCACTTCAGACTGATCGTGACATGGATTCGTTCTCATCCCAATCAGCCACAACAATGCACCTTAATCACTTGTCAGACGCAAAACTCAGCCTGCCCTCTGTTGCTGTCACGGAAGAATGTGTGCTTGGTGCTTGGCGGAGTCACGTACCTCAGCCAGCTCCACTTCAAGTTTTTTAATTTGCTGATTTTTTAAATCCACTTCCGTCTTGAACTCCATGCACCTCTCCGAGGTCTCCCGCGCTCGCTGCAGGATCTCCCACTTTTCTCTCTCAGATTCCTCTTTTTCTTGCGCAAGCTGCAAAGAAGTGAACTGCGATGTGATTCATCCTGTTGACACGTTAATTGCTGTTGTTTCAACACAATTGCAGTAACCTGCAGGTTTTGCCACATTTTCTGTGAGGTTGGTTGAACTTGGTCTCTGCACCTGTTTGACAGCCACATCGCTTTCCCTCATTCTCTGTTCATAGTTGCGAATGAAGTCACGGAGTTCAGACTCTTTGTCTTCCAGTGTGCAGTACAACTGCTTCATTTGGCTCAGCAGATCCAGTTTCTCCGCTTTGAGCCGTTTTCTGTCCGCTTTCATGGCTGCAACGAAAAAGAGAAAAGAAAGATAAGCAAGAAACACCGCGGTACAGATGATGACAGACCAGACAAACATACGGTTGTGAGCCTCGCCCAGGGTTGAGCTGTCTTGTGATATCATAAACCACATCATCGTTGGGTGTTTATTGACAAGGCAATTACTTGTGAATGGTGAGACCATAATTCACCCATTTAGCTCAAACCGCAGCCAGTGCCTTGGCAAGAAAGCGAGGAGCTCAAATGCGGAATTTACTGCCGTCTCACGGAATGTACACCTGTTGCCTCAGGTACTTCCACGTTTCAAGCAATCGTGTTCCAAACGTAAAAAGGTTTTGTGGTTCTGGAAATCAGATCTGAAGAAAATCTGCAGTGGCGAGAAATACCTTGCAAAGCTTCCTTGGCGCGGTTCAGCTCTTGCTTGGTCTGAATCAGGTCGAGCTTGAGCTCGTTCACTTTGGACTCGTCGTTGTGGGAGCCGAGCTTGGTCTTGCTGTGCGCGGCGCGACTCTCGTCCAGCTCCCGCCGCAGCGTCTTCACCAGCGCCTCGAGACGACTGTTCTCGGAGCGCAGCTTGAAGATCTCCTCCTCGTTCTCTTTGCTCCTTTGCTTCAGCAACGCGACTGTGAACAGAACGTTTCAGAAGCGCCTGCAGAATTTTGCAGTGGCATGCAGGTGAGTTTGGTCTGAGGCGACCCTCTTGTGCAAAAAAGCATCGGATTCCTTTTGCAGTCGTCCAATTTTTGATATTTTGCTGTTCACTTCCAAGCCTGCAACCAATTTGGCGATTTCTTGTCTGGAAGTTTAAAGAACGCTTGGTTTGGCTATTGGTTGAGACATGCACGAAAGGCCAGAAAATACAATTTCTTTTTCCTCAGAAACATCCGAATTGGAATTCCCTGGAGAGTTCCCATGGGTAGATTTGTCCTGAGCTGAAGGTGTGTCTGAATTCATCGATGCAGACAAATAAAGCAAAATTGAATCCCAATGGACCAATTTGCACCTCAAGAGCTGCAGCCGAACACGTTAACCGCATTCAGATCAACACCGGTGCGGCGGAGGCGAACTTCCCGAGCAGCGCTCTGCGGCAATTTGCACTTCCAAAGAAACATTGTGCTGCCAGCACAAAATGATGAATGATTCCGCCTGAAGGCAGTTTGATTTTGTATTTTATGTTGGTTGCGACTGCAGAGGAGACACGGTGTTTGTTTTTTGAATTAGCTTCGCTTCATTTGTGTTCAGCTCGCGAGTGATCGTCAGGGGTTTTGAGCCGCAGTGCCGCCGGGTATTTGTCGACTTGGTGCGAGACAAACGAAGAGGGAGCGAAAACGTCAATACTGGGTCAAATCTCGATCTGAAGACACTTTGTGACAGACTGTTGAAGTAATTTATGCTTTGTTGCACTGTCAACGCTGTATCGAACGCTGCCATTGAAGCTTCACATCTCAATGCAGAATCTATGCCGAATGTTTGTAGAAATGCATCAGAGCATTGAAAATGGCAGAACGGAGTGTACAGGCGAGGCATACAGCCGATCAATGAACAGTAAAATATATTCGACTGACTTACGATCGTTATTTGGCATTTTGGAGTTGTTCCCCTGGGTCTTGGTCTTGGGCGGCGGATCGGCGGCGGTGGCGCTGCGCGGCGGCGTCTTGCCCGTCTCCGTCACCGCCGCTTCGCTGATGAGCGACAGACGACGGTTCGTGTCGACCAGCTCCCCCCGCAGAACGTTCACCTCCTCGTTCGCAGCGACGATCGAGTTGTCGATGCGCGCTGCCAACTTCTTGTTGTCTTCTACCATCTTACGAAACTTGCTCTGTGCATCCTGCGGGGCGAAAACTTATCTCCGTGACTTGTGTGAAAAAAGTGGATTTTTTGGCGAGGAACCACGTACGGATTCTCACACCCTCGTTGCAATGTTTCAGCGAAAGTTCAGTTCTCTTGTTGTTACTCCTCTGCGTGTAAGTTATCCGCAATGTGGGTTCACCATGTGAATGTCTTCCACAAGTCCTGTCAGCTGAATAAATTCATCAAACTCGCTCCTGTCAGCTACCAAATGCCGTGGGCTTGTGTAACGTTTTCCACTGAGACCGAAATTGCAGACAACGATTCCAATTGTTCTCAATTGTGCTGCTTTGTCCCGAAATCAAAGACTGTCCAACTTTAGTTTACCTGCAACAGCTGTCTCATAAGAGTCATAGACGACTGCAGCGCTTCTCTGTCCTTCGCCGACAAGTCATTTTCGAAGTCCACTTGAATCGATTGCGGTGAGAAGAGGAACTGCACAATCTGATCGTTCAGGGTGTCCAAGGAAGTGATGGCTGCAACGAGAAAGCGGGAGATCCTTCAAAATCCGAGCGATCGGTGAAGCTGCGTGCCCCGTGTAATGGATGGTAGTCTAATCAAGCGGGAACGGAGCCGAAGCTGCACACATTCTCAAGTCCAGATAAAACCACCAAATATCTAATCTAGCATTGCAAGTGCTCGAGAGATAGGTAATGACCGTTTCGCCTGCCAGACGTCAGACACCAAAAATGCTGAAATGCGAGTAAAAAGTTCACTGAACATGACCAAAAACACAACACAACACTTGATGTTTTATTGAATTTAGTAGCCACGGGCGAGTGTTTTATTGAGATTGCGTCACGTGAACAGCCATGCTCCGAGTCAATGTGGAGTCTCACTTGAATGAGAATGGACCACTTTCTCCACACCGACGGGTTTTCTTTTCCAACTTGGAGCTGCGATTTCAATGACACCAATGGGAGAATGGTTCCTCACAACTTCTTTGCCTCTTCTGATCAAATAAATCGCTGAATTATGCCAGCAAGTGACTTTGGAACCAAACATTTTGCATTGCTCGCCACGCCTTCAGCCTGCTGGGAATAAAATGCGTTTGTTGTGGAAGAAGACGACGGGATGGTGGGCGTGCTCGCGTCACACCCAGCACACCGCGGTACACGAGCAAATTTCACAACGCACAAAACCGTTTTTGTTGCATTCTACACGATTCCAGGGAGATGCACAACCCACAGTTCTCGCGCCAGCCTGTCATGATTTACGTTGGCTGTGTTATCTCTCGGCCGAAAAGTGGTATCGCTCGTTGCACATAATTTAGATCTGCTAATTCCAATCGCCAGTTTTTCCCCCGCAAACACTCTTCAGGCTATCGCGGCCGCCGAAATTACCTGTCCGATGGAATCTCAATCACTTGGGCTGCAGTTTGTTATCGCGGATGTGAATCAGAGGAGCCTCATTCCTCGAGATTCACAGCGACCGACGGTAAATTCTTCTCAAAAGTAGATCGGCCACCAAGAGAATTTATGGGATCTCTCTGACCAAGTAGCTGAAGCGGAGTTCTTCTGATCAAGTACACGCACGGCATTCCCGCAGAGGTCGAATCTAATAATGAACACTTCGCATGTCTGTGGCGGGTCTGCAATTGTCGAATACTTCAGCTGGCTGTCTTGGTAAAAATAGAAGTCAATTGCTGATAATTTATCCAAAAAATCATTCGAAAACACTTGTAACATTTTGCTATTTTGGGAAGAATTTCAAATGTCAAACAATGCACAAAGCAATCTTGAGCTCTTTACCAGACGAAAGGGAATCCAAGTTGGAGTGCAAAGGAACACGGAAGTGCTTGAATTGAATTGGCTCGGCACTTTTTTGTGTGGTCCTGCTCGAACAAAATGCGGCTTGTGTCCCCGAGGACCTTTCGCCGTTATCTGTGCGGAGGCAGCTCGGTCGCTGACGATGATTGCGACCCCTGCCATTCACATGCCTGCGCACCGCTCGTGACTCATAATCATTAATGAACCTAATGAGACATGGCATCACACAAACGAACCCGAACCAGCTTTGTCTCCTCCTGCAGAGATGTTGACATGAAAATCAACTGCAGCCAAAAGGGTTTCGGCGAAAAAGGTTTTGGTATGGAGCCACCATAGTTTGCACCAAACCTGACTTGCACGCAACTGTTTGATTCCCTTGCCTCCTCTTTCATGCAACCGACGTAAATAAAGTTCTGTGGGCCACAATACCTTCTTTCAGAAAGGAATTCCTGAATGCAAGACGTACTACAAGTCAACAATGCACCGCATGCAACCATGTTTGCATTGATAAAAAGTGAGATACAAAATTTACCTCGAATCAGCTGACGCGACGCGAGTATCCAAAGTACTTGAGATGAGGCACCGCGAAGTGGTAAAGATATACTTTCTGTAACATATATTGAACGAATCCGAACACACTATTCTGGATGGAACGAATCCCCGTTGAGGGGTGAGTTGCATCCAGAATAGTGTGTGAGGATGAGTTAAATATATGTCAT
>JAAUXT010130162.1_pt1 | contig 35847 bp, 33 predicted proteins | sample 7278171 | NCBI WGS metagenome assembly JAAUXT01 (sample SAMN14350112, study PRJNA611818) | marine sediment metagenome | isolation source: surface marine sediment (1.8m) | place: French Polynesia: Moorea | collected 2018-08 | reverse complement strand
GGGGGTGTAAAAAAAAAAAAAAAACACAAAAAAAAAATATATAAAAAAAAAATAATAAAACAAAAAAAAAAAAAAAAATTAAATAAAATAAAAATATAAAAAAAAAAAAAAAAAAAGAAAGAAAATAAAAAAAAAAAAAAAATTAAAAAAAAAAAAATTTTTTTTTAAATTTTTCTTTTTTTATAATTTATTTTTTTTTGAAATTTTCTTACCAACCCCCCCCCCCCCTGGACCATATGGTTCATTGGTGAACTTGAAGGTGTTTATGAACTGCGAACGTTTGTATGGACCACACGCTTTTTATGCGTAGCATTCTTGTTAAATGAAGGAGTGCGCAGTGAAGTTCGTTCTTCACACTCGTATGGACTCTTACGAGTGCATTCTTGACATGACAACAAGTGACGTAACTGACAATATGGAATGTAAGGAAGAATGCAAGAGAAGAATGAACGGACTTCTCAGATTCTGTTTGCAGATATACCGGTACCACTTGTTCTGCACCCGAGCGAACGCAGGCTGTAGTTCTGCCCTTTGCAGAAACACCCCCCTCCGCCTTGGACAGAAAAGTGGGTCTCGAAAAATGTTGGCCAGAGGTCTGAGAGTGGTTGGCTGTGCAGCGCGGTGGCGTTCTTGCTTGACAGTTGAGTGACTCTCCTGGTTGCATGACAAATTTACTGAACACTCACACAATGTCTTGTTCAACGCAGGATGGGAGCAATTGTTCAGCAGGAAATTACTGTGGGAACACCCGTTCCCTTTTCACTGCAGAAAAATTGACTGGAGCCTCTGGGATAGCTCTCCGCAACCAGTACAAGTACTTTGTTTGAACCCGAAGTAAATCTCTGTCCCGAATTAATGCGGGATATTGAATCGAATATTCACTTTGAAGGACTTTCAGAGTTTCGAAAAGACCTTCATAAACATCCGTGGTGTTTGAATAGCATCTCCTTTCTGTTTTGCTACTGTACGGTTGTCGGTGTTCAGTCTCGGGAACTGGTGGGGGTATTTGCGTACACTTTTGGATTTCAAAGACGGTAAATGTTGACAAGAGGCTGGTACCAACTTCTGGCTTATTGGAACTCGTTGAAAGTTGAAAGGAAAGTAGAAGGAATGTCAGCAGCAGTTCTGGCTCCACAAAGACGAGATCCTTCCTTCGGGAGTTTATCGTTTGAAAAGATTCCACTGTGACAGCTCAATTTACGCGCTGAGAGCTGCTTTTAAAACAGTATTTTTAAGCACTCCTTCAGGGTCCGTCCTGCTCCCTGGCGCTTCCTGTCTTGCAGCAGCCGATGAACATTTGCAGTGATGTCCTCCTCAGCCAACTTCTTGAGACACTGAATGAACCATCTGAAGTATACGTCTCAACTGACACTGGCTACTCGATTCGACTTTCTCCACGGGGCTTTTCTGAATGTTTTCCTTTGGAAAGTGGCGAGGAAGAACCTCCTTGTGTGTGCAGCATGGAAAACAATTGATCGGACAGCAGATCGAATGAATGGCAGTGCGATGACAATAGTATTACATTAGCTACCCAATGACCGAACAATGTGTCCAATTGTATTTTTATGTATCTGTCATTTTTTCTGTCAGTTTGCAACGAACTCCTGCGCCATGTTATGACACCAAGATGAATGACTTTCAAAGCTGTGTGAATGGGTCTTTTCAGTGACTTCCATTCATGGCGTAGCCATGTTTTTGCGGTGCCCGCGTGTGTGATGAATTGCTCTTCTTTGTGCCGAATTCACGTCCTTTACCTGCATGTGTTCCTGATCATAGTTGAGAATTCGTAGAACGGCTCACATTGTTGAGTGCATTGTTTGCGGCGCGAGTGCGGACCGCTCGACTGATGAGCCATTCGGATGCGTCGGCACGTCCTTCCGCGTGTATCTCCAGTCTCGCTGTCACTTGAGCGTAATCTCAGCGCAATGCATCAAAGCGTAATTGTGTTTGTGGTGTGCAGCAGCAGCCTCAAGTGGAAGCTGATCACTGCGGGACCATGTCTCCCGCCTGGATGTGTGCGTGTGTGTTTGTGTACGTGTGTGTGTGAAGTGACTAGCAGTGTAGCAGGCTGTTCATTCACACTGACGCCTAACGCTCTTGGCCTCAACCCCCCACCCCACACACCCCCACACCCGCCACCTTTGGAAATGGGTGCAGCACTGTTGGTGGAGACAAACCAGGAACAAGTGCGAATCACGCGTTTCTTTTTCTCGTCCTTGCAGAGAGCAAAACTGGGCACGCTGCTTGGAGTCTACTTCCCATGCATCCAGAACATCTTCGGTGTGATCCTCTTCATCCGACTCGTGTGGGTCGTCGGCACGGCCGGATGGCTCGAAGGCTTCTTCATTGTCTTCATCTGCTGTACAACGGTGAGTCGCGCAGCGGCGAGGGAAACATTACTGCATTCACATTCGTCCGCTCATACTTGTCTTTCCACGCGAAGATCCTGGTTGTGAAGGAGCTGGAAAGGTGCCGACACAAACCGCACTGCGGACATTGGATTTCACGATTATCGACATGTGCGTTTGTTGTTCGCCTGTGCTGGGCAAATGAATGTAGTTTTGTGAAATTCGAAGTGAAACGCATTGACCTTTGTCACATCTGTTTGCTGTTGCCGTTTTCAAGACAGTCATATTCGCCTCGCCGTCTCACCCCTGACGCAAGCGTCATGTGAGAACCACGTCAAGAAAACTTCGACCAAAACAAAATGCTGTGAAGTTGTGAAGTTCTTCGTGTTGACCGTCGTCATTCTCTTCCGCAGACGATGACGACGGCGATCTCGATGTCTGCGATCGCGACGAACGGCGTCGTGCCGGGCGGCGGCTCGTACTTCCTCATCTCGCGGGCGCTCGGCCCCGAGTTCGGCGGCGCCGTCGGCGTTCTCTTCTACCTAGGCACGAGCGTTGCCTCCTCCATGTACATCGTCGGTGCTGTAGAAATTTTGCTGGTAAGTCTCTGCGTGTCTCTTCGTGGAAGGACAGTAGAACGTGGACGTGTGTTGTCCTCGGTATTGTTCTGTGTTGCGAAGCTTTCAGGTCTGCCAGGAATGTTCTTGCACGCGACGATCCACAACCGTGTTTGCAACGTTGACAGTCCCTGTGTTTACAATGTCCCGTAATTGTGCAATTGTGCGAAATGATCTGATAACTGAGCGCTAATGAAACTACGGTCAAGCGTTCATGCTGAAGAGAATCTTTCGTGATGTGTTTGTTGGTCTGATGACGGGTTCACTTTCTGGGTGGAGGATTTCCGGGCTCAGTGACAGCGACAGTCATGTCAGGCTGCTGGACAAAAACGTACTTATCAAGTCGTATCGCGTTTTCCACCCTTGTCGTCATTCAACTGCACTGTCTTTTCTTCTACAGTTGTACATCGCACCCCCAATGACATTGTTTGGGGACATCATAGATGAGAGCATAAAGTTCAACAACTACAGACTGTACGGGACGATCCTGCTCATCATCATGTTCATCTGGGTGTTTCTCGGGGTCAAGTTCGTCAGCAAATTTTCGCCCATCGCGCTCTTCTGCGTCATCATCTCCATTATCTCCATTTACATCGGAATTTTCGCCGCCAACGGCGGTCCAAAGTAAGTAACAGCACTCATGAACGAACGCAGGTTCGCAAGTACGCGCACGGCGCACATTGCACCAAACTCCGTTCGTAGATTTCGCACGAAGTTGTCCTTTAACAATCACAGACATTTTAACCCTCCAACAACAGTCAAACAAATTTAGCCTCAGAAGTGCTTCGCCGTGAATAAATTTCCAACTTTGTCGTGAACTTTGCCACAGATTGCAAATTGTCCTGCTTTGGTGGAACACTCGAACACGCAGTGAAAAGGTAAATTGTGTTTTTTTCAGGGTGTGCATGGTCGGGGAGCGGCTAGTCAGCAGTTCTCTTTTGAAAGATTTGTATCAAGATTGTACCAGCAACCAAACCGGGCCGATATTCAAGAAATATTGTCCAAATGGTTTGAACGAAACGACAAGCGATCCGTCTTGCCTCTACTTCGACAAACACCCACCGCAAATCGCGGACGGCATTCCGGGGCTCGCCAGCGGCATCTTCATCAGTGAGTGTCCGCTGTGCCTCTTGATGTGCACGAATTCGAATCCAAAGAAACGTTCAAGGCACCAATGTTGTGTACAAATTAGACTTTCGAGGAATGTTGGTGGGTTGTGACCTGAGATGTGCGAGCCAACAAGACGCTGTCACTAGAGGCCTACGCGCTGTTCTCAGTCTGCGCAGAACGGTTTTGGGTGTTTGACCTCTCACTCTACTTTCAGACAACACCTTCAACACTTACATGGAGAGAGGCCAGGTGGTCGACGGCGAGGTTCAGGGCGACCAGAACAAGGGGCAAATCATTGCGGACATCACAACGTCTTTCACCATCCTCTTGGCCATCTTCTTTCCCTCGTGTACAGGTAAATGGAGACCCTGCACTACGTCTTCCATGGAGTCAAGTTCTTTTCAGGTCAGACCAAACTTTTTGGCGTGTCTCAGCGGAGGCGTCTGAGTTGAAAACCCTCAATCAAAACTCGTGTGTTTTCCAGGGATCATGGCGGGGTCAAACAGATCGGGAGATCTGGAAGATGCATCGAAGTCCATCCCCATCGGAACTATTGCAGCCATAGCAACAACTTCCTTCGTCTGTATCCTTGTCGGAACCAAATGGGATCTGAATGGCAACCAAGGAGACGCCATTCCTTTGTTCAGAACATCACACAGGCGTCACCCCTCTTTTGTTTGCTCCCGCATCTGAACTCCGTTTTTAGCAAGCACGACCTTGTGAAATCAGAGAGAAGAAGTGCAGTCCTATTGACAATATTGTGCTTTGTTTCCTTGACGTCACAACAGATTTGTCCTGCGTCTTGTTTTTTGGTGCAACGATAGAGGGTGCATTGTTGCGAGACAAGTAAGAAAACGAGTCTTTCGTCACGTCCATTCACTAAAATGCAAAACGTCTGTCGTTACGAAATACAAAGATCGAGTCGTGTACGGCGTGTTTCAGGTTCGGCGAGAGTATAGACGGCGGGTTGGTGGTGGCGTACCTCGCCTGGCCGTCTCCGTGGGTCATTCTCATTGGCTCCTTCCTCTCCACCGTTGGAGCTGGTCTCCAGAGTCTCACAGGTAGGGCGCAGCGAAAGTAACAACGGTACAGAAACATTTCAAGAATCAAACTGAAACCTGAAATCGAAACACTGTAGGCTGGATCTTGTGGTCTTTAGTTGGAGTTCACACCATGACAACGGGTTTGGACTGCAGTGTAATCGAGTGAAACAGTCTTGATCAAACACGAGCAACTGTTTTCTGTGTGAACCCTCGTTTGGTATGAGCAACTGAATGTTCAGAAGACATTCCAAAAGGCAGACAAGAAAGAAGCACAAAAGCACGTGTCACGTCTCGCTCCCAGGGGCGCCGCGGCTGCTGCAGGCGATCGCGGCGGACGGCGTCATCCCGTTCCTCAACCTGTTCCGCGTGACGACGAAGCGCGGCGAGCCGCTGCGGGCGCTGCTCCTCACCGCCGCCATCTCCGAGATTGGCGTGCTCATCGCGAGTCTCGACTACATCGCGCCCATCATCACCATGTGAGTGACGCGCCTGATCGCGCCGGGGAGCCACGTGACGCCGACCTCGGTCTTGTCTCGTGCAGGGTGTGGGGAAAGACTGGCGACAGAAGAGTTTCATGTTGGTGGGCTGGTTGAGAGAGTCACTGGAGACAAAAGACTTGCATGAATGGCGTTCTCTATCTCGAATTTTTGGGGAATGTCGACAAAAACAGCATCTGTACAGTAGAAATAGTCACTGAACTTTGTGCAAAAGACTGATACTTACCATTTGAGTCTCGATTGCTGCGCAATCTTGACCCAAATAGTGAGTATTTGTCTTTCGTACAGCGTCCAATAAACCTCTCCGAAGACAGGGACGGTGACACCGATTCAAGACACGTTTGTTTGAGCGAATGTGCAGCTCCAGTGCAAAAAGACTCCGTGACACTTCCCAGATTGTCGTCTCTTTGGGGAACAAAGGGCTTCCTGATTGGATGTTGCAACATTTGTTCTGCCCTGACCCTGGGGTTCCATCTGCGTTTGCCGAAACGTGAATTAATCCAACATGTTTGTGTTTTCAGGTTCTTTTTGATGTGTTACGGTTTTGTCAACCTGGCCTGTGTCGTTCAATCGCTTCTCAAGACACCGAACTGGAGACCGAGATTCCGATTTTATCACTGGTAAGTTCGTCAACAAAACAACGGTTTATATCACTGTCAGGTCAAGTCATTCAGGCCAAACATGTTTTCATTTTGTGTGCACCGTAGCACTTGTGCGACAGGACATTCGAGCAATTTGTGTCTTCTTCCCAGGATATTGTCGCTGTTCGGTGTGGCGCTGTGTGTCGCACTGATGTTCATCTCCAGCTGGTACTATGCACTCGCAGCCATTGCCATCGCCATTGGCATCTACAAATACATCGAATACAAAGGGTCAGTTTCACTGTCAGACATAACAGTGTAGAACATTGCGCTCAGGTTTTTGCCCACGCAGATTGCGCAACAAAACTGACAACGCAAAAAAAGAGTGAGGATCTGCGCCAGCTGAACAGTTATGTGGACGTGTGTGTGACTTCAGCGCTGAGAAGGAGTGGGGAGACGGCATTCGTGGTCTGGCCATGTCGGCTGCAAGATACGCGCTGCACAGACTTGAAGAAGGCCCTCCTCATGTCAAAAACTGGAGGTACGAAGTGTGACTGATTCTCTGCCAACATACCGTACTGTCTCGTGTTTCAGACGCACTTTTCTGCCCGAAATTTGAACTTCAAAAGAAGGGGTGCGTCGAAAAACATGACTATGAATGAATTTACTATATTTTCAATGAACCTTGGTACCAGAAAATATGACCCTTTCTTGGGGTGCATCTTGTACATGAGAGCGTCTTATACACGAGACGGTACGGTATTTGTGTCGTCCAGTTTGAATCCTGACTCTCCAGATGTTTTGTACTCCCAGTCTCGATTTGCAGTTTTTGTCATGTCGCAAGGTCCTGCGTGAGTGAGCTTTTTGTGCAACGATGTTCGTTCGGCCAAACACGCACGCAACTTTCCCACTTGCACAGTTGGACGCCCATCAACATCAGCCTTGTTTTGCAGGCCACAAATTCTCATCTTGTTAAAGCTGAACGATCAGCTGGAGCCAAAGTACAGGAAAATGCTGACATTTAGCAGCCAACTCAAAGCAGGTAGGCGACAGCCTTGCGTGACATTTGGGGCGCCGACGTGAAACACTAAAAAGCGAATAGCTTCGGGCAAGGCGACTGATGTGATTAACTTGGGAAAAAAGTTTTGGGGCACACAGCAAATGTGGTGCACACTGCAGATCAGTTTGATCGCCTTCAAATTGCGTGTGGGCAGCGTGCAGTGTTTTGAAATTTATTTGGTTTTTTTGCTGCAGGGAAGGGATTGACGCTGGTGACGTCTGTCATCGAGGGCAACATCAAGGACAAGTTCGCGGACGCACAAGCTGCTCGTCAAGTGAGCGTCGCTCAGCTGTCGTGTTCCTCATTTTGCGAATTCGTGAAATAATTGTGAAGTAAACACAATTTTTGTGAATTCGTCGAAATTGTATTTGTTTCAGGCGGTTTCTGCAGCGATGAAGAAAGAAAAATCAAAAGGCTTCTCTGAAATCCTGGCCGCAGAAAACGTCGCTGAAGGCTTGAATCATTTGTAAGTTGGTAACGCGGAGGACAAGTGGCCTCTTCAGTGTGGGGAGTATTGATGGAAGCGCTCGTAGTGCATCTGTAATCAGTTCCAATTAAACACGGTTCAGTGATAGATTTGTCTGAATTAGCCGCATTTGCATCAAGCCCATCTTGCGTTGAATTCTCTGCCATCACTGCTCATCTGATTTGCTGTTTCTTTTTCTCCGAAGGATTCAAACATCGGGAGTCGGTGGCTTGCGGCACAACACCGTGGTGCTCGGGTGGCCGTACGGCTGGAGGCAGCAGAGTGATCCAAAACACTACAGAGTCTTCATTGGTGAGTGAAGAAGCGTCTTTGATCGATTCACAGCTCTGTTGTTGAAATTAAATCGGTTGTCTGGCAACCAATTGGGTTTGAATAAATGGGAAGGGTTGGCGTGAGGTTTCGTTGCCTCGTGAATCAGCCGTCATTCCCAACTCATTTCAGAGTGCCTGCGCAACGTGGCGTCTTGTCAACTCGCTGTTCTTATCCCGAAGGGGATCGATCAGTACCCTGAAAACACGGACAAAATGGTCGGAACGATCGACATCTGGTGGATTGTCCGTATCCTTGCTTTTTGTTGTGATACCCTGCAAGCAATTTGGAGAGTCAAAAGGAAGCGTTGTGCACAAGATTGGCGTGATCGATGTTTTTTGCCTGGTGTTCGTTTTTCTTGACTGACAAAACCAGACGACGGCGGGTTGTTGATGCTGCTTCCATTCCTCCTTACACAGCACAAAGTGTGGAAAAACTGCAAAATGAGGATTTTTACTGTCGCACGTGGGTACAAATTTGCAAATTTTCCAAGAGAACTACGAGGCGGACTCAGAAAGTTATGAGAAAATCCAGATTTCGAGAATCCAGACAAACGATTTTTCCTGTTTGAAGCAGAAAAGAAGTGATGTCCACCCCATACACATCCAGAAACACATATTGACAACAAGGCACTGTGACAACCTGTCCAAAATTAATCCCAAACTTTCAATTTTCGGAGGGTGTGGTGATGCTACAAAACTGGCGATATCTTTGGAATGCCTGGTCTGATCTTGATGAAACAAGTATGTGTATAAAGCTGAGGATCTCAGTTTTCTAAAGAACTTGTTTCATCAAGATCGGACCAGCCATTCCCAAGATATCACCAGTTTTGTTACAAAAAGTCCAATTTTGAGTGTTTTCTCAATGGGACTTTAACACAGGTAAATCACCAGACCCTCCGAAATTTGCATTTTTGAGCTCAGTTGTGAATGAGTTTTGGAACAGATTTGTCAATTGGAGTTGCTGGACAGTTGGATGACCAGCTGAAGTCTTTTTGTGTGCATGGACGTGGCTTTGACATCAGACACATCGACGTGCGGAGCAGATTCTCAGAACTTGCTGAGGGTGCCTCGTACATCTTCTCAGTGAGCTGTTGTTGCCAAGAACACATTTTGTGCGAACCATTGGGCCCTTCATGACTATCGGTGCAGTCCAGAGGAGCCATGCGAACTTTTCGCTGCAGCTGTTGCTCTCCAGTGCCACTCATATTGTGGCGTTTATGTTTCAGAAATGGAGGACAACAGCATTCAGATGAAGAAGGATTTACAGACTTTTCTGTACCATTTGCGCCTTCAAGCTGAAGTGGCTGTGGTGGAGATGGTGCGTCATGTTCGCTTTGTTTCTGCGAGACATGGAAAAGAATCTTCGTTCATTTCTGCTCCCTTTCTCAGTGGGATGTCATTTGTGAGCGTCTTGCTTGGTCCGCAGCCCGACCAGGCGATCTCGGCGTACACGTACGAGCGCACGCTGATGATGGAGCAGCGGACAGAGATGCTCAAGGAAATGCGGAAAACCAGTATTAAAAATCCGGACAAAATCGAGGATGTGAGTGAGCACATTACTTCCCGTTTTGCTTGCTGAATGATTTGTATTCTCTCAACCTTTTTCAACCATTTCTCCAGTCAGAACACGTCTGTCAAATCAGATCACATGATCTCAACTTGAATGATTCGCATGGATCACTGGTGCAAAGGTTGACAACTTTTTTTCGTTGCGAAACGTCTGCAGCGAGAATTTTTTTGTCATCCCTCGTACGCACATATCTGCAAAATGATTGTGCTGTACAGTGACAGGTAATTGAACGCACCTGACTGTTGCAGCCTCAGTTCCTGCTTGATCAAATCCACAAGGGCTCTGCAGCCACTCCGGCCAACATCGAGATCACAGTGGATCCTGCTGCTGAAGGTACAGTTTCCACTTGTCCCAGCTGTTTCTCAGCCGCGCGAATCAGTGCATGGCATTGAACGTGAAAATTGACTTGCATGAGACTTCAGCACTAAGAATTCAACCAACGTACGTAATCTTTGGCGATGGCTTGGTATTGTGCAAGTGGGTGTCGGATAACAAGACACCCAGGAAATCTGTTTGGTGAAATTTCTTGATGTTTTTTGGTGATTCGGTGGGCTGGAGAGTTTCTTGAATGCAGATGCGTCTGTTTCACTCCCGGTGACTTTTAACAGTCACTTCAGCTGAAAAATGAAAAAATGACGTTGCATATCTGGTGTACTACAACAATTGAATAACTTGCGCTGTTGACAAAAAGCTAACACTTGTTTTTCCCCATTTTCTTTTGTCTGTGTAGAAGAGCACTCCGAAAGTAATAGCCAGAAAGATACAGATCTCAAAGATCAAAGTTGTCCAGATGCAAGCGAGAAAGATACGTCACTTCCAGCGATAATTGCGACATCGACTGTCGATACAAATGGTAGTTTTTGTCCTCCCAATTTGCTGCACTGTGTTCCTGGATTCTTGTCATCACCGAAATCTCCAATTCGATGGTTTCACGACAGAAAAGCAGCTTGTTGCAATGCATGAAGTTTCTTTGGTGATGACAAGAACGGCAGCAAAGTTGGCCCTACCATGTAAATATGTTGACTCCTCCTTTGTGACATTGTTGTCAGGTTACGTAGCAATGAACTTGGTGTGTTATAATTTTCAGAATTGTTTAGAGAACAGCTATTCTGCTGTGATGAATACCGCAGTTCGTGTTTTGTGAAGTTCCCCCGTTGATTGAAACTTGTGGTAGAAATAATTGAGAAAACGAAAATCCCTAGACTTAGGATTTAGTGTTTCATGTTTGCGGCACTTCTTGGTATCCATTTTTCGTTTGAATTTCCACACCAGCTCTTTTCGCCTTTCTTTGCTTCTGGCTCCGAAATTCGTGACAATCCACAAAAAAAGCTGACATCTATCTTCCAAAGTTTCCTTTCTGCTTGAAGCACTTCAACATTTTAAAATCCTGCTTCAAATTTCGAAGCCTGTGCTTTGACGTCGGAAGACTGCTTTCCAGCTGGAACTGTGTTCCTTTGGCTCCACTTCTTTGCCCAGAAAATGTGAGACGGTTATCTTCTGATGTGCAGTTGGAAATTGATTGATCCAGCATGCATGTCCTGTTTGATTAACTCGTCCGCAAATGTGACATTCAAGTCCTGGATTGGAGGCGAATGCACAGAAACTTTACAAAGAACTTTGCCTTGGCTGCAAGACTGCTTTCTGCACTTTCAAAATCCTTACTATCGTTCAGGTGAAATAGAATTTTTGCATGAGCACACGAAGTGTGTCACGCTTTTCTGAAAGAAAAATTGTTGTTCTTCCAGACGACAGTGGAGACACAGAGATGAAGGATTTAGCAGCTGAAGACAAATTCTCCGTGGCCAATCAGTTCACGTTCACTCCGAATGCAACAGGGCCCGCCCCAACGAGCAATAACGGCACCGCCAACAGTCTCCCTTCCTCCTTACTTGACATCAAGCCGTAAGTATTCATCACACTGACGAGACGGTCACGTATGATTAGAAAGTGTCTTGTATGCCTGTCGTACGTTTGTGTGTTCCAACTGTTGGTGCCCGACATGTTAGCAGTTTCCGTCTTTTTGGTGATTCGAAAGAAAAAACATTTTTCCAGCAGATTCAGCGCATTTTGCCACAGGTACATGGTATGGGGTATTTTTCGCGTTTGTTACTTGTTCTTTTTCCCTCGAGTTTTGTTTTTTAGGCGTTTGCTACAGAAATTTCTTCTCAGTTCGAAGTGAGAACGTCAGACTTGGTTGTTTCGAGAAGGTTAAAGCGAGAACACGGAGTTGTTGATGTCACACGGGCCAGCGGACTTTGAAGTGAATCGTCTTCATGCCATGCAAAGGCTTTCCAAAACAAAAGAAAGGCCCGATCAGCAAGCAGTCCCAGCCTCAGTTGCTGAGAATCATTTCAGGCTGTTGAAAAAACATTGACTTTTAAAGTCAGTCATGCGATAACGAGTGTACGCTGCGTCGGGAACTCGTTTCTTCAGCGTTTCACATATATGTGCCTCCAACGATCCTTCTCACTTGCAGTTCATCGCATTGTGCACAAGTTTTGGAAATAACACAAATTGATTTGCATTTCACGCTGAAAGTTTTCCGTCTTCTCCACCAAGTTTCGCCTCACTAACTGATTTGTGTGCAAATGTATTAACTCATGTATTAATGATTTTTTTTCACCAGAAACAGTGCTCCTAATATGAGCCTCTTGAAGCCGTAAGAATCATTCTCTACTTGCTTCACTTATTTTGTGCCACAATTCATTCACTTGTACTGTAGACCATAAGCCACAACTTAGTCGTATGTTTGATTTGAAGACTTCAAAAAACAAGTTTGTGAGTGAGGGAGCTAAGAAATATGGAGCCTTCAGAGGATCAGTGAGGCAGTTTCGTAAAACGTTAGTTTGGTAGATGTCCCTTCTTTTCTTTTGGAACTGCATGCCCATTGATAAAAGTGCATGTTTGTTGTTGTTGCGGGGCACCAAGTTGCTCAAAGTCCGTTCACGTCCTTCCCGTCTTGCAGAATTTTTTGGGGTTGGTTTCCGTCGACAAGTACAATGTGGCCGCATACGAGCAAAATCGTGAAGATCCAAGCAGAAGAGAGAACTCGAAACGTTCTTCTGGAGGGCTGTTGAAATGGGCCTCAAACGCGAGGCCAACTAAGTTCCCTTCGAACCTAAAAGTGCCCGCAAATTGGTGTTTTGTGGTCACAGCTCCTCGCTTGTGAGTTTGTAAGCCTTTCGTTTGTTTTGAACAAAGAGTGGCGGAACGCACAAATAGTGACTGGCTGTCGTCTCGGCCTGTCTTGGTCAGTGTTCTTGCATATTGGACATTTTCCACTGTGAAGCCAGCAGTGTCCGTGTTTTCACCTCAGCTCGGCCAAGTTCCCCATTCTCGGCGTTCACATCAGCCCCCGCTGCTGTGAGAGAGTGTGGGCAGTCAACGTTTGCGTAAATAGTAACGGCTGTGAAATGCGCCGGTGGTCGCTGCTGCCAATGTCGTTCGGATACGCCAGGATTTGTCCCAACATGCCGGAAACATTTGCGCAAACACGCGTGCGTGCACACACACACATTCACGCACGCACCCACGCGCGCGCGTCTTTGTCGATTGGAGTATGTTTTCTGTCTTCGGGACGCGTTTCTTGTGGCCGCCAAACAAAGAAACGAAAACAAGTTTGTCTTTCATGCTGTCAGTTGATGTTGTGGTGAAAGTTCCGTGCAGAAGCCCATCCATCTATTGCCGTCCGGACATGTACGGAACTTTCATTGCGATTCGTGTCCAGTGTTTCGTCAGTTCAAAGCGGCATTCCATGCGAATGGCTTGTGTCCTCGTGGTTTCGTTCTCCTCTGCACACATGTTCTCTGCGTGTTTCCTTCTCCACCGATCTTCGGGGTGAATTGAAACTGCAATGCTTTGTTTCATTTCCCAGAAGCGGCGCACCTTCTGATTGTGTCTTCCCACCGTTTTCGCAGGGACAGCAGCAACGTGCGGCGGATGCACACGGCAGTGCGGCTGAATGAAGCGATCGTCGAGCGGTCCCACGCAGCCAAACTCGTCATCCTCAACCTGCCGGGCCCACCGCGCCACCTGGCCGGCGAACAGAACTGTGAGTGGAGCTGAGACACGTGCGAAACTTGATCACACTCCACGAATAAAAGGCAGACAAGATGGAATCCCCGGGCCATCGCTTTCTTTTGTCAGATCACACGAAAAACACAGACGCACACTCACTCACTCACTCACTCACTCACTCACTCACACACACACACACACTCTCTCTCTCTCTCTCTCTCTCTCTCTCTCTCTCTCTCACACACACACACACGTGTTTGTAATTGTTTCGTGAGGAAATTTTTGAACATTTTGCAAATAAATTTGGAGACCTTTCCACGTGTCTCACGGAGAACTTTTCACACCTTGGTTTCTCGGCGCACCCTTGCTCTTTTGCGGTGTTTGTTCAGTCGGAATGTTTTTCAAGGCCATCGATTTCAGCTTTCAGATGTTCGCTAAACTGGTGGCATGTCCAGCATGAGGGTTGCGTTTTGGATCACATGACATCGAATCGGTGTCAGTGTGAAGTGCAGGCGGGCACAGTACAAGGCGACCGTTGTGTTTCAGACATGGAGTACCTCGAGGTGCTGACGGAGGGATTGGAGCGCGTTCTCATGGTGCGGGGCGGCGGCCGCGAAGTGATCACCATCTACTCCTAGACTTCTGCTGTCCAAGCACAGGCTACTGCATCCATCATGACAATCCATTCAAAAGCGGCATAACTCAAGCGTGAGGAAGTGAAGAACATTGCGCGTTCCTTCTCCAAGCTTGGGAACAGATGAGGCCATTTCACGGGGATGAAGTTATTTTCAGCTGTGAGTTGACTCCAGTTGGCACTGGTGCAACGCAAATCGAACGTGCCCAAGAGCGCCGCCGCTTTCCCGGGCGTGTTGCGCGCGTGCTTTCAGCTTTTCTGCAATCATCTGATTCAGCTGCTTCGTCCGAATCTTGGAAATACGTATCGATTCCATTGAAAGAATACAATAATTCGACAAGAGGAGGATGGACCTGTGTCATTTGTGTCCCCACACAAGATTTTTTTTTCAGACGCAGCAGGTGTGAGGGTCGGCTTGAGTTCTTTCTTGTCGTTGTGATAAAGGTTTGCTGCTCAGTTCGTTTTTAGAAAGAGTGCAGCAAGATTATTGATGCCAAACTTTTCAAGCGTTTTGAAAGTCAAATTTCAATTTTCATTCCAACGAATTGACAGTCTTGATGAAACATGTGTGCACTGATTCATGCACTGTCATGGCACTTGCTTTTGTGAAATCCCGTCGTGACTGAAATTCACACTGTGACGCAAGCAAAAGCCCTTCACACAAACGTGAACCTCTGTGATTTCAGAGGCAACTCGGGCCGGTGAAATGCACCATACAGCCAAAATCTTGTGTTTTCTTACTGTCTCTGAAATCCAGCACCCGCAAGAGTTCGCTGCCCTCAGGTTGGATACCATCCTGTTTGTGAGCAATACTTGCATTTTTCATGTGACCATTGCAGCTTCTGCGAGATTATTAGCTTTGCTTTGAATCACAAAGTCATTTGTACATGTTGACTTGTTAATTTATTCAAATTACCTGCGATTGTCTGCGTGATGGTCTTCTAGCTGTGTGTGGTTCGTGTACATTTTGAAACAAAATGCAAATGTTAAGAATTTCACTCATGAACCTCCAGGAACACTTGAATTGGTTTGTCCACTGCATGTCACGTGTCCCGTTCATTTTCTCAGACCAAATGTATCTGTGACAACAAGCGCATCGCGTGTCCAGTTGCAACAAATCCGTTTCAGTCAAAACCTCCAGTGCAAAGACTTCAAAAACAGGTGAAGCTTGGAACGTACGTTTCATTTCATCGGAGATGATCGGAGAATAAGAGCAACGAAGAGTGAATGAAGAATGAAGAGTTGTAAGTGCCCGGTGGTGTGTGGTACCATTATGATCGGTGCTACCTTTCAACAGCTTTGTTTTTGATGCATCTGGGTTTTTTGCCAAGGGTTGTCTGAACATGTGTTGTTTACCACGGGGGCAGTGGATGTGTACCCATACCGGTCTGTTTTCTTCCTGACATCCTGCAGCAAACCACTGAAGTACACCTGCGGCTTGCCGCCGGCAGAGTCGCGCGACTTCCCCCCTGGGTTGGGTGTGGTTAGTCATGTCGGCTCGCTCGCTCAACCGCACGCGTTGATCGAACACGACCATTGAGACAGAGAAGTTTGTGAGAGTCACGCATATGTTGGTATCGAAGAGGAAGGCGTCATTCTGGAATTAATATGATACTATAGGTGAGCCAGTAGGTCGGTCGGTACATGTCAAACCAAGGAAAGCGTCTCGTGATGGTTGTTGAAACTCTGTCGCTGAACTATGTAATCATGAAGATTGCTTTTTGTATCACATTGTCTGGCGTGTGCGTCTTTGGTATTCATGCGGTTGAATGTGAAAACAAGTTTTCCTTTGTCGATGGCAAAATCCAACTTTGCTTTTCGAATCTGTGTTTAGAAATTTGGTTGCAAGATCTCGCTTTCGTGACACGAGTCCAGCGCCTTGGAATCGCTTCCACCGACACGAACCTGCAAACGTTGTGAAAACAGCCGCATTTGGTTGGTTGTTGTCATCCGTCTTCTTCGCGCTTACTTTTGTACATCAAAACTGACTTCAACATTTAAAGTGTAACGAGTTAGCAATTGAAACATATCATAAACGACCAGTGATGCAGTTGCAACTGTTGACAGATGAACTCTCACGCCGTTTTTATGTTCGCTGTTTCCCTGAGCGGAAGAGAATCTGGGAACGGCGCACAGATCCGTAACTCGTGCACTGTTGTGTCAAGTCACAAAAGCTGTTCGCAAGATTTGTCTGCAGATATATTCTTGTTATATATTCATCCAGTTGAATCCTTGTGCGTTCTCAGATGAAAAATAACTCCAGAAAGACAGGGTTTGCGCAGCATCTGTTGAAGGGTCAGGAAGAATGCGAACATTGCAATTCAAAAACAGCTGCCAAAAGCGACTGACAGCTGAAAGAATGGCAGGTAACCGCACCGTGTTTGCCTGTTTGTGAGAGATAAATGTACAAATCCATGTTTACATCAGAGTTAGACCGCCCAATTCCAGACGTCGCCATCAAAAATTTGACGCGGGTTCAGCTTTTACAAGAACATTCTGAGTAGCTTTTTGAGTGTGCTATAAATTCTTCAAGAGCCACTTTCGTATACAAAGGTTTTTAAGCTGAGATAGTGATAGTTCTATTGTTAGTGAAAAATTTTTGTTCTGCTCTTACGGAAGAGTGAAGTGATAGTTTTAAAATTTTGTTCGTAATAAGGTGTCAACATTCATGAGTTACATTTCTAGTTATCCCGTGTACAGCACAAAATAAACATTTAAGTTTGTAAAGATATTCTGCTTTTTCGTTGCGTTTGGGACCGGGCAAGCTGTCTGTCACGTGTGTTCCGGTTGGTCCTTTCAAAGGAACGACCCACGGTTTTCTTCTTGAATGGTGCTCCTGTGGCACCCATGTGTGACTGACATTACGAATGGGTCAAGCAAGCACAAAAGAAAAATTGGGAAACGACAGTGGTGACCAACTGGTGAGAAACGTGAGGCACAAGCGCTGAGAACATCTGGTTACGGTAATTGTCGCGTTCCCTCATGTCCCTTTGAACAGATCAGCAGCCTCACGAGACGTTCCGCGAGCATCACAATGCTGTTGATCAATACGAAGCTGGTGACAGCCATGTGTTTACATCCGTTGTCCCAGCACCAACAGGTCCACTGCATTATTTGTGTGCAAAGGCAGGCGCACCATATGTGGAGGTAATCAAACTCAAATTGGAGCAGTTCCTGCGTCACCGCGAAAGCACTTCGCACGCTCGTGTGTGTAGAGATGTGTTCTCTTGAAGCGTAATCGGACAGAACTCTGGCGCAACTTTTGAATCAACTGCATGAATCTGCAGACGAAAATGTTTTTGCACTTAAGCTGCATGCATTCTTTCCGAAGCACGAGAAACTTCCGCGTTGCCCTCTGACAAACACGTTTTCAGTTCGGATGTCGGCAACTGTGACTGCAAGATGTCCGAGTGCATGAATCGCGCGAAACAAACAGTTTCACTGTTGAAGCTTTGAATGGACTGAAAATCATTCACCATGCCTGCTGCCAAATCATCGGGGAAATCTTCGTCGAAGGGAAAGGGATCGGCGAAGGCATCTGCAGAGAAGGGATCCGCTAAAACGTCAGACAAGTCGTCTGAGAAGACACCCAACAGTGCCAAAGGATCCTCTTCATCTGATGCCGAATCGTAAGTCTGACAGGATTTGTGTGCCTTCTTTCATTCAAACACAAGACACATGCAACTCCACCCATTTTGTCCACTGTCAAAACCCGACTGTTTCTGTTCCTCAGATGATTTGTCCCGTTTGCACATTTCAGTGTGAAGGTGGCGGTGAGAGTTCGGCCCTTCAACCAGAGGTGAGAAAACCATTTTTCCCTGGAAAAAAGGGAAAAAACCAACAAGCAAGTTGTGCGTCTCAATGTGCGGTCTCTGCAAGCAACCCCATCTCAAAAATGCCTCCAAACGTCAACTTGAAAGATGTTACGCAGAATTAGCAGCGGGATGTCGTTTAAGTGCACAAGGCACCAAAAGGAACTTGGACTGCAGGGTGCCAACAAACTTCACGCACGTGAATTGCATTCTACAATCTTCGAAATTCTTGACTATCGTCCATCGCACACAAGAATTCAAGTTTTGTTCACCTGCAGGGAGAAAGATCGAAGGGCGACCCTCATCATACAGATGAAAGGCAACACCACGTCCATCAGAAATCCAGATGCAATGAGTGAGCGTAAACGCGATTGTATTTGTACAAACCAACACAAAGATCCAACACAATGTTGAGTTGTTAGGCTCACAAAAATAATTGGTTTCTTTCTTTTGTTTCAGAGGATGCTTCGAAGTCGGTAAGTTCCAATGAAGCCAAAAACCACCAGTGAATGAGAACGAGTACAAATTGCACGTATTTGAAGACAACAGAAGTCTGAGTTTGTTTGGCGTGTCTGGTGACTGTTCGCACCTGACGACCATTGTCGGCGCTCCGAAACCATCCGCGGCTCAGACCGCTCGCGAAAAACAAGCTGCATGCGCCGTTGGTTCTGCGAGGCATATTTCAAAAGTTCTTGCGCCAGCTCCACCACGATTCGCAAGAGGTCTATGACACACCTGTGTATGAGACATGTGTCACCTCCATGTTTCTTATTCTCAGCCTGAGTTCAGTTGGGTGTGACGCTCTGGCTCTTTGGGTGTGACCCTCTGCATGGTTCCTCAGGTGCAAGTTAGTTTGGCTCTTCTTTGACCCAAACCAGGCACCCCAAATTATGAGCCAATCAGAGAAAAGACAGTGAAAAGATACTGATGTTGACTTTTTGATTTGCATGTTGGTTTTTTCCTTGGTGTTGGTATTTGGATTGGTATTTTGTGTTGAGTAATGGTATTGGTATGGTTTGGTATTGGAATGGACACAGAGTAGATTTTCATCTCATTGAGTTCTCCCTGATTGGCTGAAGATTTTGGGTGCCTGAATTTTGGCTTGCACCCAAAGAGCCTGAGGGTTACACAGGAAAAGCCAGAGGGGGACACCCGAAGAGCCAGAAACTCACACCCCAGGAACCAGGGACTCAGAGCTGAACTTGGACTGAGAAATAGATCGATGCCCCTGTCGTACGAGACGTATTCCAACTTGTGCCTCTGCTTTCTGGATCCAAGGTCCAATTGAAACAATGGTTTTCTCGTACCTCAGTGAGGTACGTCCCTTCTTTTGATGCTCGTGTTTGGGGCAAAATTGTGGGTACACAGAACCTTCACCTCTCATGTCTGGACACACACAGTGATGAAAAGTGATGCAAGCCACAGATGTGCGGCTGCACATCCGGTTTCACGTAATTTGGGGCGAACGAAAACAGTCTTCGTAACGAAATGATAGGAACACGAAATACTTGTTGTGTTGGCCTGGATCAATTCAAGGGGAATTGTTGATACCACGGGTGAACACCAAAGCCCCGATGTCCCATACATTATCTTCCTTGACAAAGTGTTTCATCGATGAACTTGTCAACTCAGTAGAAAAAAGCTTTCTCGATGACTGCATGCACATGCAGATCTACCTTCAACACACTGACGAAAACGCAAAGTCTACGAATTTTAGGCGCACACCCCTGAATCCGTATTTTGAAAGTTTGGTCCAGCAAAATCTTCATTTGAAACCTCAAATATAGAAAGTGCGGTGGTTGTTTTTCACCCAGTTAGTTTGCTGTGTCGAAATGTCAATATTGTAAAACTTGTTTTTATATTTCCATGGCAACTGCAGTTCACGTTTGATTATTCGTACTGGTAAGTTGTTTGATGATTCCGATCTGGTAGTTTTGAATCGATGCTCGTCTCCAACAAAAACATATGCAAAAGCAAGAGAAACATGCACAACGGGCGCCTTATGCACGAAGTGGGACCTTCACTTCACTCAAACGACGGCTTTCTGCAAAAACACGTCAACATCATGCCCAACTGCGTACAAAAATCAGCCACGCTACGCATTTCACTGTGCACATTTCTGCCGCCCGAATTTGGCAGAAAATTTGTAGCTTTTGCGTTTTGTTTTATTGCAGAGGAGGAAAGCGTGTTTCTTGCATGTTGCTTGCCCCATCCCGTACTTTTTTCAAACATTGTCAAGGCCAAAAAAAATCCTTTTCACTCAAGAACTTTCACATCCAGCCCCACCACACCCCAACAGCGTTCAGTCTGTGTCGGGCACGGCGTTGCACTTGCTCTTGTTTGCCTGCAGGTCTCATGATGGATACCAAGAGGAACCCAACGGGTTGTTGGTCCCAACAACCTCGAAGTACGCTGACCAAAGGAAAGTGTTCAACGATCTAGGCCAAGGCGTTCTAGACAACGCCTGGAAAGGTGAGTTTGGTAATTTTTCGATTGTGGCTACAAAAGTAGCGCGGCAGTGGCCCCCACCCCTATTTGCCCCGGAGAAGCAAAATTTAATGGTTCAGCAACAGCTTGTCTGAAACAAAGGTTATTTTTTGCATGAGAGGTCGGTTTTGGTACATGCAAGCTGTAGTTGTGCTTGTTTTTGAGACAGGATTTGTATTGATTCTCACAGACAAATGCCTGTTGCTCTAACAACAGACAACAACCTTCCACCAGTTGCATTATTCTTCCACCACATGCACGCGTAAAGCTGTTCTGAAATGATTGATATTTCTATCGATTCATTTTGCTCTCGGCAACAACGTTTCTCACGTTGAAGTATGAACGCAAGCACCAAACCAAGTGTGAAATGTTTATCACTTTTTGAATCAAATCAAGACAAATGCCTGCCTGCTGGGCTCAGGAGAATGTTTGGAAGCAAATCTTTGTTGTTGCTGCACATAACCAGGCACGAATTGTCACAACTGCTGCAGTAAAATGTGTCCATGCAACAACCTTCCTTGTTTGGCTGACACAAAGTTGCTCACAAAAAATCCCCCAAACAAGAACACAATTGGCAAAGTTTTGTGAACGAGAACTATCGTGAAAATGTCCGAAATTTGGTTGTGGTCGATTTCTCAGGGGGCTATTGTTTCTCACGCCATACCACCAGAGAATTCCTCGCCAACCACATCATAAACTTGTTGAGAATGTTCTCTGCAGGGTACAACTGCTCTCTCTTCGCCTACGGTCAGACTGGTTCAGGAAAGTCTTACTCTATTGTGGGATTTGGAGTCAACAAGTGAGTGGGAAATTCACTCTCGCACATCAAGTTTAATTTTCTTCAATAAAGCCTGAAAAGAACACCAAATCCCCTCTCACAAGTGAAAGATTTAGGGGTTAGAAGCATTTGGTCGGACCGGCAAACTGAGCTCTTCATGTCCTCGTACTGTACTGCACTCGTAATTTTCCAGGGGAATCGTTCCAGTGACTTGCGAGGAACTCTTTGCCAAAATTGAGCAAGGAGACAAGTCAAAACAAGTCAGTGTAGTCAAAACTCATGAATCATGCAACACCCTGATGGGCATTTTGCTTTGGATGAAAAGAACATCCAAAACGAAAACAGCGTTGTAAACCATCGTCGGACAGGTCTGTTCTTTTTCAGAAGTTTCAGGTGTCGTTCTCAATGCTGGAGATCTACAACGAGCAAGTGCGCGACCTGCTGTCCAAAGAAACGCCAAAAGGCGGGTTGCAGGTGCGACAAAGTCCCAAGGAAGGCTCCTTTTACGTGCAAGGGCTCAAAAAGGTCCCTGTGCAAAACTACAGAGAGATAGAGAAACGCATTGAACAAGGTGAGAACGGTTTTCCACGTGTGAAACAACCAAACAGCGAGCTCAAACGGACAGGATATCAACCAAATTTGTTCCTGCAGGAACCGCGAACAGAACCCTGGCGTCGACCAACATGAACGCGACGAGCAGCCGCGCGCACACCGTCGTCACCATCGTGTTCGACCAGATCACCAAGAAGGAGTCGGGCGAGACGAAGAAGAGTTCTGTCATGAACCTCGTCGACCTGGCCGGGTCGGAGCGCGCAGACGCCTCCGGGGCGACCGGCGACAGACTGAAGGAAGGAGCCAACATCAACAAGTCGCTCAGCGCCCTGGGCAACGTCATCTCGGTGAGCGTGGAAGGGGGGCATCCTCCCCAAGTACTGAAAACGTGCACCGAGTAACACAACAGAACAGCATGCAGCTGAGCAGGAGAGAATCCGTCTCTAACTATGTCTAATGTTGGTCCTCCACAGGCCCTTGCGGACCTATCGACGGGAAAGAAGAAAATACTCGTCCCGTACAGAGATTCCATTCTCACGAAATTGCTGCAGCATGCTCTTGGTGGCAACAGGTAAACCACAACAGATTTGATCGCAAAGAGGAGAAAATTGTTTTTGAGTCCATTGTTGTATCTTCTTGTACATCTTCAAAGTTCATCAACTTCAGCAAAACCATCATGATAGCTGCACTGTCGCCAGCGGACATAAATTACGATGAGACTCTGTCCACTCTGCGTTACGCCGATCGTGCCAAGAAAATAAAGACCAAAGCTATTGTCAACGAAAACCCGGTGGACAAAATGATCAGAGAATTGAAGGTGAATACGAACGAGTCCATGCATGTGTTGCGGACAGACTACTGCCAAACTGGAAACGAAACTTCGAACCGTGATCACACGTGCAACTCTTGAAATATAACTAGCTTTCTTGCTGTTTTCTTTTCTTCTTTGCAAACCTGTGACAATCTTGCTTGCATTTGCAGGAAGAAAATGACAGACTTCAGAAGCAACTTTTGCAATCTAGCGAAATCCAGGTCGTGCAAAAAGGGCTCTCCCCGGAAGGTTGATAAATTTGAGTCATTGCTCGTTCGTGTCAGCTCAATTCTTTGTCTCAGAAGGCGCGTACCCTTTCCGAAAACATCCACGTCCCTTTTTCCAGAGCTCGAACGGGAAAGGGAAAAAATCCGACAAGAACTGATGATGCAAATGCAAGAGAATGCAGAACAAATGATGAACTGGGAAGAAAGGGTGAGATCGTGCATTTTCCACCTTCCTTCTTCAACTTGAACATCAGCCCAGTGAACAGACAGGCACCTTTGTATCCTTCATGCTTGTTGCGCAGGTCGCACAAACAAAAACAGAAGACGTGGAACTCAACAAAGAGGAAGACGCGAAATCAAAGATCAAGAAGGGACCACATCTGATCAACCTGAACGAAGATCCTCAATTGTCTGGAGTTATTCTTCACGGGATCGGCAAAAAGAAAACTACGATCGGACACATGAAGGCCAAACCTGCACCCGACATACCACTGAGTGGCCTCAGGTCAGTCTCAGTCAGTGGTCTCATTCGTGACGTGCTGAACGTCTGACGTTGCTAAAGTCAACTGACTTCTGTGCAGTATTCAGAAGAGGCACGCTGTCATCACCAACGACAAGAAGGAAGTTGTGATCGAAGCTTGTGACGGGGACGGTCAGGTGCGACCCAAGACCAAAGTGAACGGGCAGCCACTGATCGGCCCCATGGTTCTCGAACACCTGGATCGAATCCTGTTCGGTAAAATCTTCATAGTCCACGACCACATCCCTCAGATCTTGTCAATAAGTTTGTCATTCATGGGTTTATCGGTCACCTCAAGATTTTGGCACAGAGAAGAAGCACCTTTTGACTTTTGGCATCAGCTGCCTCTGCGCGTGGAAACCACAGCTTCGTGAATTTTTTCGATGTTCTCGTTTCAGGTGAAAACCATCTGTATGTGTTTCACAACCCCTTGAATCCGAAGAGCAGCAACAAAGACTTACCGAAGCACATCAGCTGGGAGTTCGCTCAGAAGGAACTGGCCGAAGCCAAGGGATTTGGCAAAAAGCACAACGAAGTCCTCACCAAAGGTAAATCTGAGAGCAGCTTGTCCGTCATGAGCACATAGGTCACCTTTGACATTCCTCCAACGACGTCAACTTGTCATGAATCCACTGTGCTGCAAGCCTTCTATTTTGACACAAACCATGGCAGCCGTGGGTACCCTTTGGTTGTAAACTGTGGCACCTTCAGGGCCTAGTTTACTTGTGCTTACACCAAGCAGTTCTGGCCATGACCAGTCTGTACTCGCCCGCTGAGATCTGCTGGTTCTGCAGGTGTGTGTTCACACGCTGCAGCGACATTCGCAGTGATCGCCCCGAAATTCGTCCAAGGCTTCAACTGTGCAACGCCATACGTAAATTGTCCAAACGTTGACACTCTACCGAAATCAACAGATCATGTGCGCAAAAATGATCAGAAATGTCCAAAAGGCATGCACTTCTTTTCTTTCAGAGCAACAGATAGTGCAGGATCAGGTGATTGACATTCTGCCGATGGTGTCCGAGGCGAACGCCATATCTGAGGAGCTCAACAAGTACTGTCAGTTTGAGGCAGTACTGGCGCCAATTGTGTCTCAGGAGTTTGGCCTGGGCGAAAGGACGTCCAAGTATGTTCATTTTGCTCTGAAGGTGTGAGGTTACTGTAGCTGTTGTGAATCCAAACCCAACGCCAAACTGGTGTATTTCGAAGACACCGCAATTTGTTGCATGCTCATGTTGGTACGAGGGGGATACCACTTCTGGCGATCAGCATGACAAGCAAAGGTCAAACCGTTTGCCCCATTTTCTTTGTGCACCTGCGCTTCAGTGAGCACAGACAATGGAATTGTTTGCAAACAAGACTCCCAAGTGCGAGACATGCTGATCGCCAGAACTGGTATCACCCTCGTACAGCACAAAACGGTGCGAATAAGTTGTTTACACTTCCAAGATCTTCATACGAAAGAGAGGGGGCGAGAGTTTTTGTTGTTTGGTTATTTTTCCGGCAAGTCTTCAAACGCACCCCGAGAGAATTTGAGGTTTTGACTTTCTTTCCCAATTTTGGAGTGACTGTTAACAAAGGTTCTTTGTCATGCAGACAAGTCCGGTATGACTTCCGTTTTCATAAATCTTCATTCTCTGTTCTGCAGTCCTGTCCAGTAATCTGAGCACGCTTCCCTCTTTTTTGGTGTCCTGATGGTAGGATGAAGCTTTTTTCCTGGCTTTACTGTCTTTCGATGCAAAAATTCCTGTAAAGTGTTCCGAAGTACAAACACTCACAATTTGAAGCTGACAACACCTTGTGATCGTCCCTTGCAGTCACTGTCTGCCTTCATTCCATAAAAGTTCTGCCAACATGCGTGACCTGTGTGTTGATGTCAAAGGATGATTCGCGTCGGCTTTTCAGAATGATTCCAAAACTTGAGTGCCTGTGTTCTCACTGTATCCAAAAATTGGTTGGCAGGCAATTGTAGCAGATCACATAGCTCACCAATCGGTAGAGCTTCCAACTTGGAAGATGAAGGTTTGTCTTCTTTTCACTCCAGAGTGATGATCAAAATGAAGAATCTCCTGACAGGAAATTGTTGGTTGTGGGAGAGAGGAAAGTTCATGAACAGGCGGTATCTGATGCAGGCAAGTTTGTACTGAATATCCTTCACGGCGTGCACACAAAAAGCTCAACTTCGCGACGAAATCACTCCACGATGAACAAACTTCCAAATCACGGTCAACCTCTGTCCGGCATGTTTCGAAACAGTACGAAATACTTTTTCGAGTGCCTCGCGCAAACGCAGCTGTAAACGCGTGAATATCAATCCATCCGTGTGTTTGTTTTGCAGGACATGTATCAGAAATTTCTGGATCTGGATCTTGAGGAGAACCTGCCTCGTGAAGAGGATCCCTTTTGGGAGCCGCCCGAGCCTTACCTGATCGGCACGGCCAACGCCTATCTGCAGGTCTCAACTCGGGCAACAATTTCAAAACTGTGCGACCCTGTCCCACAAGCAGAAAACAGCTGCAATTTCCATTTGACTCCCATGTTGCACTGCCGACCACATTGATTCGCAATGGCGTAGTAACCAAAAATTGTACTCGACATGAAGTCGATGCGTACATATTTGAGAGGACAGTCGGAGGTTCTTGTTGACAGTTGGACGATGTCTCCAATTCACAAGGCTGATGAAAATTGTTGAGCGTTGTCGACAGAACTGAAGGTTCAGATATGACCGCGGGTCGACACAAAAAGAATGCTGCAATCCAAAAAGAACTGCGTTTCTTTTCCAACAGGCCTTGGGATACTGCTTGGATTTTGACGAATCGATCGCTGTGCAAGACTACAAGGGCAACGAGGAGGGCTACGTCGCCTGTAGCGTGAGTCCCTGCTCCCAAAGCGGGAAACCACTCGACGAGGACAGCTTTGTGGAAGATCCCGCCGAGCTGAAGGGCAAAGCCTATCACTTCAAAGTGAGTGATGCTTGCTTTTGTTCCTTTTTTGCTAAACTTCTTCTTTTGGCTCAGTTCACTCAGGCAGAATAAAAAAGCTGACCGATTCATTGAGGTTTCAAGAATCAGTCCCCACCAATGCATGTTTGAGATTCCTTTGATTCCGGACCTCTCATCGTTCAAACCCAGAATTTACACCACACCCTATTTGCAGGTGACGGTGAAATCGGCAGCAGTGAATGATCAGCGATATTCTCAAGGGTTGAAAGTCAAATACAAAGTTTACAAAGACGACGAATTCACAGAGACCAAAATGATGAAAGGAACCTTGGAACCGGAGTTCAACCACTCCAAAGTGTTCAGTTTCAACTGCATCGCTGATGAACATTTGAAGTTCTTTGACCATGGCTGCATCACGTTCATGCTGTTTGCGAACCAGGATGATGTGAAAGCAGATCCACGTTTTGCCAAGATGTCAACAAAGGTCGGTGGCGCTCTGACAAACTCAAATGTGAAAGAACACAGCGAGAATTTCTGACGTTGCCAAATGAACAGCGCACAAAACAGTTGGATGTTCTCCTCACAGGAGCTGCGTCAAATGAAGGCGATTGAAAAGCCGCGCGAACAGAACCGTCGCGGCACCATCTTCGCGCTGAGCGGCGGCGGCGCTGGCGACGAGACGGCCGAGCTGCGCACCGAACTCGTCATCGCGCAGAACATGAACAAGCGCCTCATGCACAAGGAGCGCCGCATGCAGGTGCGCGTCTGCCATGTCAGGGCGGGGTATTTCGTTTCGCTCACCCTTTACAAAAAGCAGTCACCCCCTTGACAGCATCAAAACACCACTTGTAATTTGAATCCCTTCATGTTCCGAAGGACAGCTGTCCCCTGTCTACACCCCCCATCATCTCTCCTGAAGGAGTTTTGGAGAAATTTCCAAATTTAACTGCAAGCAGCATGACACCTCTCTCCCGTGAAAAATTGTTTGACAGTTGACGCAGTCACAAAGGACTTTCCGTGATACTTCACAAAGAACGCGTTTCCCATCAAACGCTTGCATTCCCATTGACAGGAGCTTTGTCAGGAATGGGACTCCAAGAAAGACTCGGAGAAAAATTTTGCCGACTTCTACAGGGCTGTGCGTGCAGTTTCATTCAGTACGGGAACAAAGCTGAAAACTCGAGTGCAAGTTGTCAACCAGGTGCGAACATAAGTCGTTTGTTTTCAAATCTTCACATAAAGCTCTGATGTTTTATCTTTTCGACCGGGAAGTCCCCTGTTAGAATGGGCAGAACTTGTTCTGTGTGTTGTTTAACTCAGTGACGAGAGAAACTCTTCCCAAGTGTGATTTGACTCCTCACAGAAACATAACACAAGGCACTCCCAAATTAATAATTGTGTGAAAGCAGTTCTGTATCGATAGAATAGTCTCAATCTCACCCAGATTGTGTTCAGGTGACAGTGAGTTTCAGGTGCAGAACGCAGCCCCACCTGCAGGAACACCAAAGGCGCGTCACACGTCCCTCCTTTCAACGTGGCGTCAAGTTCCTGAAACTCACCGTTCTCACACATAAAAACATTGTCACCACCACATTCTGAAGCAGCTCTTTGTCCAGATTTGTCAAGCTGTCCTCACTTTACTTCAGAGACGTTTGTCTCGGGAGATCCCCTTCTTCATCTCGATAGCACTGGAATCTAATTACAGGTTATTCGAGGGTTTAGAAAAGCTAAGCTGGGCACCGTTCCTGAAAATGGGAAACCCGTAAGAGAAACTTCAGCGTTAAAATATGTGCAGTGTCTGATTCAAACGTTGCAAACAAATTCAGATCCATTCGAACTCACATTGAAAATAAGTGTAAATCCAGCTGAAAACAAAATTGAAACCAAGGTTGCTTTGCACTTTCTATTTTTCATCTGAACTTTAATTTGGACAGAACACGCTAGAAAATGTTGTTAGTCATTCCTGCCTCCTATCTCACTGACGAGATGGACTCTATCTTCGTGTAGATCTACTGTTCCCTGCAAAACAAAAACTGCAGTTTGTAGTCAGTCGTACGAGTAAAAACAGTAGCATAGCCGTGTCAGAAAAATTAGTCCTAGCAGCCTCAATTATCTCAAACCTGAATCCGTGCACGTTTACCAAATATGCTTCAGTGGTGTTCTGCTTCTACTACAGTACTGCATGTGGATCAAATTTTGTTCCGGACAAAAGCATCATTGCCTCAATTCGGTCGCGCTTGTCGAAAAAACACAGATTTCGTTTCAAAGCTCTTTGCAGCGTCCGATATGGCGTTCGTAGATCTATATTTTTCTTGCCACCTTGCCACACAGCTGCAGGAGGACGACACGATCAGCGTCCATCTGTTCGGAGAGGGAGAGGAGGAGCTGAAGCGAGAAGCGGCGCGACATGGGGACGTCATTCCGCTGGACAGTCTCAAGAAACAGTACCCCGTCACCATAGGCAACGTGAGCGTTCCTCCTTCTATCAATCCACGTCAAGGAGCTCATCAATTTCCTTCATCTTCACTGCAGAACAACAATTGCACCAATTCCTCAAAATTCGACTTTTCGCACAGAGTTCAGTTGCACCGCCAACCTATTCTTGCACGCACCACGTCGTTCACAAATATTCCCCCAGATTTTGATCAAACTTGCACGTGGTGGCTGCATCTCTTCTGCGTTTGCAGCAAAAACGTATTTCAACAAATATTTTATTTTCAAATTGTCGAAAGAAACAAAGTCAGCACATCACTTTCAGCTCCAATTAAGTCACACTTTGTCAAGTTTGACACATTTCATCACAGCTTTTGATTTGCCTCTCGTACTAATTGCCTTTGAAGTATTTTGTTCCAATCAAACCTCTCAGGTTGAACAAAATCAACGTCTTGATCAGAGGGTGGTGGTGGATTGACTGTCCCTCAGTGCACCACCCATCCGATAATATCGTGCTACAAATCTCAACAGCACCAACCCCAACACATACACACACACACACACACACACACACCACGGTGCAGCACAACGTACATTCATGAGTAACTTGTCTTCTCTGTCGTCGCACGCAGCTCGACGACCCTTCAACAGTCGCCCTTCTGCACGGGCGGCGCTACTCAATGGTGAACCAGCGCTTTCAGGGCCAGGCTGAGGTACAGCAGCCATGCTCTAAAGCACAAGCTACTCGTATTCCTAGTGTATAAACTTCTTTGTGTCGCGGTACCTTGTGCATTCGAGAACAGCAGTGAAACGACCAGTCGAAGCGGTGTCTTGTTCGACTGGTCCCGACGACGACGCACTGTTCGGCTTTGCCTCTGGATGCAGCGACTCGAAAGCACAAAACTTAGAAATTTCTGCAACTCCAATTGCTCTCGTACATGTACCCTCAGGTAGTTTGTGTTAGTTTCTAAACACGCGCAGAGGTAGAAATTGTTGTGGTATGTCTTCTGCATTGTGAAATGTTCACAAAGATGTAAAATTGGTGTTTGATCACTGTTTTCGCTGAAGTTCACAAGCACGGTCGTGCAAAGTGTCCGTGCAATTCATCTGCATACTCACATCCACCTCGTATTGCAGGATGTAGAGCACTGGGCACAGAAATCTCGGCGCGCTCACTTTCATTTCTGCGGGTCTGCAAGGCTGATCACCAGTCGTTCGATGAACTGACCGACTCGTGCCAGATCTTACCAACCTCTGACAGAAACTTTTGTTTCAGTACATGAAGGGCAAGAATGGCGACAAGGAGACGAGCAAAGCGTGCCTCATACAGTAACACTGCAGGACGTGGAAACGGAAAATGAAGAAAACAATTTGACGATCCCATCGCAAGTAGATGTCTACTGTGGACACTCAACAATCCACAAAGTTGTTTTGTCTTGCTTGCAACTCGGCAGAACTTTTCAAAGCATTTCAAAACTATTTTGACAAACTGCAGTTTTGTCCTTCTGTCCAAGGACTTTGACATTCGCTTTTGCTGTTGATCCAAGACAACAGAACTGACCTGTCATTCTGCCTGCAAGTTTTCAGCTTGCAGTGGCTTCAGACAAGCTTCACCTTCCAACACTACAGCAAAGACCTTGGGTCTCATAACACCACTCGTTCATTTGTGAAACAACCAGTTTGAAGCAAATAAACTTGTCAACTTGCTGTCCACAAAGCCGGATTCCGTTCCAACAATCAGGCAGCGACGCCAGTTCTAACAAATTTTGGTGGAGCTGGATTTCTCTTGGTGCGATGACGCAGTGCATCCAGAGTAAACCCGGGTGGAGTGATCAATCAGCTCATTGGTCAAAAATGGCTTGTTGCCAGAAGGCCCAAGACCAGGATTAACCTGAAATGTGGCTCCGACACAAAGTCCTATTTTCGAGCAGCCTTTGGGCTCCGACCATCGTGCACACGTTTGTGGTGTCGAGTGCGGGGTGTGCCGAGAAAGAAGTGTTTCCATCAACTGCCGGCGACGCCAAGCACAGCCATCACACCCTGATTTTACAGTGTGCAAAATTTTATTCCAGTTTTCAACAGTTGGAACCAGAAAATCGTGTGAAAGGTTTCTGTTTACAAAGTAACAAGTAACGGTTTTGTACGGCGTAACTGTTGAAAAACTTCAAATGTACAGTTGCTTGAAACAGATGAACACGACAGTCTAAAACTGCTCTTCCCAAAATAACGACCGGTTTTGAATCCAGGAACGACAATGTCTTCAGTCTGTTGTGGGAAAAGGATGCTACAGCGCTTTCTACAATTGTGAAAGTTTTGCAGTCACAATCATCGTGACGAAATGAAACGGCGTTTCTACCCTGAGGTCACAGCTAAGGTTTGTCAGGCTCCCTTGGTTGCGTGTTCGAACGAAAACGAGCAAATTTTTTTTGTCCCCACCAACATAGTCCGATTACGTCTGGAACAATTCTGCAACAACACCGCTGCAAGCATAGTTCCTGTTCAATCGCACAAGTGAAGTTTCCAAAGTTGTGTGATTTCACGGCAACCATACCATTTTCACAGACAGCGTCCTCCAAAGACAAGCCGCAAGGAACATTCGCTTTCGCAAATCCATACCTGGAAATCCGACGATCGCCAAAGAGTGATTTGACGCCCAAATGCGGCCTGCTGAATCCGAAACTGGTTTCGTATCCATAGCTTCACAAGTGTCGAGTCAGTCAGAAATGTTTCTTGGGAGAAAGCAAATACTCGTAGATCCGACTGTCTCTAACTGCGGCACAAACTGTCTCATTCCAGTAATCCTGAATGTATTCCTTCCAGAGATCTGTGAGTCCATTCGCTGCGAAATAATGTTTTGGTGCCAACAGATGTCAACTACACAAGCGGCACGTCGAACAAGTCACAAACACCTTCGTTTTCGTCCAAATTGAAGTAGTAATCCTTGTCCGTTGGAGGTGGACTCAGACGCAGCAAAGGAGCGAAAACTGCAAAGGTAGGGCATTGACATGAGCACAAGTTGCAAGGAATCGCGAACTCCTGTTGTGATGCGGACCACTGTCCGACCCGGTGTCTCAGACTGAGCCGCTTCCACAATCTAATTTTGTACACAACAACATGCTTACCTTCTGAAGACATCAAATCGTCGATGTAGTCTCCATCCATGGGTGGATCTACAAATGAAAACCCTACCGTCATCAAAAACGAAAATCTTCGGTTTCTTCGACTGGAATTCACGACATGTTTATCTGCATGGGACGACAATTTTCCAGTGTTTGTTTTTTCATACATGTGTGCAAGCAAAGAATGACATATCCGTGTGAACTGCTCTCTGTTGGTGGCAAAAAGACACAAGACAATAACTTTTTTCCCCGTTCGAAGGCACACCCATCCCACTGCCTTCCCAGATGTCAGAGTTACGAAACAAGAAGAAGCGAGTCAAGAAAGGGGTACCTCTCGACGGGTCGAACAACAGGTCGGACGCAACTTCCTTCAGTGGATCTGTTATGTTTTGACCTGGAAAAGAACGACCACCAATGAAGAGAGCGGAGTAATGCTTTGCTTTCGCAAGGAACTGATCGGCAATGTCTAATTCCAAACAAACTCTCCTCGAGAACACAACTTGGGCGAATGGTGTTTACAGCGCCAAGAAAATCCGAGCTTGGGCATGACGTACTGAGCATGGGCTCTTGTCTCCGAGGCGACGACCTCGTGGACATTCGCGACGTTGACGCGCCCGAGTCCAATCCCGAGGTGGAAGGTTGTGCAGGACGCAGCGGAGAGCGGCCTGGGGACCTCGGCTAAAATTGGCGCAACAACATTGACAAAGGAGAAGGTGAAAATATCACATTTTCACACACCAACTGTTGCGCCTTCCTTTCATCTTCAACAAGACCATCTGCTTTTTCCACAAGACAGCGACAATCACTTGAAAGTATCTTTTCAGTCATTCGTGTACTCACAAGTCTGTTGGGGAGTCTGCCTTGGGTGGAGGTGGCAGGATTCTGGTTTTGGTCCACGTTGGTCTCAAGACCACCTTCATCGCGTGGGGGCGGGACCTGCACCACAACTGGAGACGTCGAATCGGTGTCCTTGTTCACCAACAGGACGTAGATTGGACCCGAGTGGCTCTTCAGGTGGATCTGGTACTTCTTTTTGGCGATCGGAGGCTACAATTGCACAGCAGCTAGATTGGTATGTTGCAGACGAAAATAATGTGGGATGTCAAACACTGCTCGAGTCTCGCTTGAGTTGGGCGCCGAGCTGGATCAGTGTGCCAGGTGCGTGTCGTTCTCAGTTCGTGAATACATTGTACATACGCCATCAATTACTCACTCCCTCTGGGACGGGGACTTCCAGTTGGGTCCCTGACGGGGCTTGTATTGCGAGCAGCGTGTCGCCCTTGAAACAGCGACAAATATCTTCGTGTGTTACATACGCCAATCTGTTCAACATCAAGGACTTTTTGTTTCCACTTTTGTCTGCAGAACAAAATGCACACAATAGACAGAAAGGGATAACTATTGTTTTTGTGTCACGATTACTTTTCATGCAGAAAGAAGTTTCTCCACAAACGTGTACAATGTCACCAAATCCTTCCTTTCCAAAAGCGCACCTAAACGATCACACCAAAGATTTCAAGGATACTGATGGTTCATGACATCATCTGTGACGTTCTTTATGCTCTGCTGCACCCAGTTTTTGTGCTGGTCAAGTTCTTTCTCGCGTCTGTCCAGTTCATCAATCTCAGATTTAAGAACGACGAGTCTGTCCGATATTTCTCTGGTGTTTGCACCGGGTCCAGCGCCCCTGGAATAAGCAGATTGTTCCTTGCATTCAATACATCGTTTTGGGGCAAAATAACCCTTGAACACGTCAGGTCTACGCATTTTCGCAACAAGATACGAGGATCAAAAAGCTCGCGGTACCTTACAGTTGTACTCCGAACACACAATGTTCCAACCAACAGACCATACATACTGATGGTGACTCGTAACACAAAGCCCACAGGATAATTTTGCCAGTCCACCTCAATACAGGCAACAGTCTCAGGGTTGGTCAGGCCATACCCACGGTGAAGGTGAGTTTGACCAACCCACTCCACCTTCCAGCATTCACTAACACCTCGAGTGGTGGATCACCAACCCCAAGACTGCGTGGTCTGTTCCATAAATGTACGTGGGGCCATCAACTCCTGCCTTCAAAAAAATGGTCATGATACCACTTGAATTCAATGGTATCATGACTACATTTCGGAAGGCAGAAGTTGATACCCCCCTCGTACGTCAAGACGTGTGTTTCAGGTCGGTCTTCTCGATATTAGTTGTTCTTACTTCCATTGGATGCTGTTTTTGGATTTCTTTTCTATCAATCCGATCCCTTCAAGCACATTCGTTATGTCGTAAATTCTTCGTTTCTGTCGTACAGCCAACTGATCGGCAGCCTGAAAAGCAAGCAGACGTCTGATTTCTGCGCAAGATCGAGCTGTTGGTTGACAAGTTGCAAAACTCGTACCAGCATTTAGCGTTTGACAATAAAAACCAATCCGTTGTAGTCGTCAACTCGTAGATCTATTTTGTTTGCAAAACATGAATTTCAACGTTCTGACCCGATCTCGATCTGGATCAGCGATCCATGTGACGCAAACAATGCAGACGGAGTTTCTCCAAGCGAAACCAAGCGTGTCACTTTCTAATACTCTTTCATCATCACAAACCCAACCTGTTTCATTCTTTGCATTGACATCTCTTTGAACTGAACGGTCAAAATTGATTTCAATTTCAAATTTTCCGCTCCGTGGATTTTCACAAGAGCATGTGCTTGCACCGCACAGAATGCATTCACACCAAACTGAGAACTCACCACTTTTAGATCCAGCACGCCGTCTTTAGCTTCTTGCAGCAAAGTCACAAACTTCGTCGTCAATAATCCAAGTGACTTTTCATGCCTGGAGCTTGTCGAATCTGGAGTTTGTTGCTGAATTGCTTGAGCCATAGTTTCCAGTTCTTGGATATTCAGCCGTTGGTCTATTGCTTCTGCTGCGAGTCCAACTGCCGGTACAATATACAACCAACCGAACAGCACAGCCGCATCCGGGACCCGAGCCGTCGCTGTTTCCGCTCCACCCCCGGTGTCTTCCAAGCATCCATACATTTTTGGAGTTAAAAAATGTACAACTGGGCCAAAATATATGTTAGTCTTCCAGACCCATTTTTCTAATTGATTGTCTGCGTGTAAAGCTTTCAATGATTTTTTTTTATCTCTCCGAAATTACAAGACCTCTCATCATCTGCAGGCGTTGTCCTTGCACACTGACTTTCAAAATGGCGGCGCCCTAGTGATGAAACGAATTTATTGGAATGAAAGTGGTAATTGGGTCTACTTCGACCTTCTGGACGATTTTTGTGCACGACAGAAGAATCTGATTGCAAGTGGAACTATGTTACGTTGTTCTTTTGTGCCACGATGAAATATCAGTGGCAAGTAAGCATGAAACTTGGTGATTGTTTACTTTTCTGGAGTTATCTTGCTGACCCTTTTCATGGCTTCACCCAGTTGCCAATGATCCGACCTTGCTTGGGTGCCATTCGTGTTCGTCATCTGGACTCTGTTTCCCGGTTCAACGTAAATTGGGGTGCTCCAGGTGGCTCGGAGCATGACAGCGAACGACACCGGATGTTCCTTTGAATGGTCCGATTTGTGAGCTTTTGGAAAAAGCGAGCGAAATCGGAGTTAGTGAAATCAAATCACCTGTAGGCAGGGTCTTCCAAAAGTATGTGTATACCTGTTTGTCAAAGTGAGGATCAATTTTGGATCTTTTGGTTCAATTTGGGTTGGGGATAATGTGCCAGGAAGGATTTCAAGTCAAGAACTTTGAATTTTGGGGTTTTTTAGTTCAAAAAGTTTAAATTTAGAAATGTGGAAAATATGGTGTACAGATGTAGAAATGGCTCCATATCTGAGAAAGTACAAAAATTTGTTGAAAGAAGTATATTGATGAAATGTAGTCTGTT
>JAAUXT010148867.1_pt1 | contig 35866 bp, 26 predicted proteins | sample 7278171 | NCBI WGS metagenome assembly JAAUXT01 (sample SAMN14350112, study PRJNA611818) | marine sediment metagenome | isolation source: surface marine sediment (1.8m) | place: French Polynesia: Moorea | collected 2018-08 | reverse complement strand
GGGGACAGTTTGTGTTTTCCACGGAGGGAGGAGGCTGCGCATTGTGCTTGTCGTGTTTTCTTTGGATCGGGTGCAGAAGAAACCCTGGTTGCACTTTGCGTTTGACAGCTACAGGCCCTTCCCACTCTGTGTGTTCACTCTGGTTGGGAGCAATTCGCATGACCCAAAGTTTGTTTTGCTGAACGTTGCTTCTGTTGCGTGGACTACATTGCACCAGGAAAAATCTGGTGTGCAGCTCTCTTGAATACGAGACACACAGCACCAAATGACATGATTCATTGCAGTGTGCACCTCACAAAAAGGTAATCGGGAATATCAGGTACATTCCCAGTCAGAAGAACCTCTGTCTGTTCCGCACGGCGCACCCAGGGTGAACCCCGCCTCAGGATCCCTCACAAACAAGGAAATGTCTCTGTTTCGCTGCATCATTCGAAACGTCTGTCGTGACGAGAGTTCCCACCGATAAAGTTTCATACGGATGTGAAGTAATTCAAAACGAGAACCAGGCATTTCATGCAGAATGTTTAGAAAAAGCAGAGATGATGCACCGAACGTTAGAAACTGTACACTGTGACCCAAGTGCACACGCAGACGCTTTGTGTTTCATGGAGAAACTGCAGATTCTGACTCTAGGTGTGTGTTAGCAGACGCTACGTATGCACAAGTCCAAGATGAGAAATTTATGTTTCTTCATAGATTTACCAGACGCGTCACGCATTGTGTTCTTTTCCCAGTGACGCATCGCATCACGCATGTGCACACACACACACACACACACGCACGCATGCGCCGTAACCGCGGCCGGAAGCACTGACCGTTCTGAGTTGAGGTGGACGGTAGGGGGCGGTAGGTTTGGGTTGTCGGCGTGCTCCAGCTGCGTGCACCGCATACAGTAGTAGAGCGCCGTCAGCGCCGCCGGGCTCCACGAGATCGGGTGCTGCAGGCGTTGCGCCGCCGCCGCCGCCGCCGCCGTGGGGGTGCCGGGGCCCGCCGGGGGAGGCGTCGAGGGGCTGCCCGGCGTCGAGCTGCTGCCGTCGCCGGCGCTTCCGATGCCGGCGCCGCCGCCCCGGTTGTACCAGAAATGCATGGCGCGCCCGACGAGGTCACCTGCAACAGAAGTGTAACCAAATGTCACACGCCGCGAACGTTGTTCAGGTTGGTGACGTCAATGGGTCAATAATTTCATTCCGAGTCAATACACACACGCACATTGCACGCACACCTGTGCTTTCTGCTTTTTGTGCGCCATTTTATGATTCGTATTTTGAAGCATCGCCTTGAACATGAACGTTGTCAAATTGATAGAGAAACAGATCACGTGTTTTTCCTACCCAGCTCGGCGAGGCTCCCGACGCACGTTGCTAGGAGACTCTGCTCGACGTTCTTCACCATGGAGACGTCGTGGTCGAGGCTGAGCGACCTGCGGGTCCCCCTGGTAGCCGCTCTGCCCGCCGCCGGGTCCGGGGGGCTCCGCGAGCCCTGCAGGTGCAGGGAGCTGGGCAGCGACAGGATCCCTGCGAAAACAGCACAGGAGGAGGCGATCATTGACTTGGATAGGGACAACGCAACCAGGACAAAAACCGACCAGACCCTTCACCCAAATGTTGTCACTTTTCTCTAGAATATCATTTCAACTAGTCTGTAAGTGAAAGACAGACATCATTTGGACGACGAGACGGCCAACCGTTTTGTGGTTTGTTCGTTCTAAAGAGCGCGAAGAAAGAAGGGAGTTTTCGGTCTCAACGGAACCGAAAAAAAGCTGCTGTGTCGTCAGTTGCGAAATCGTGTTTTCACTGGGAAAAATCCCCTGATTTCATTTTTACTGACACAAAAGGGCACAAAAAACTCGGAGAGTACTTATATCAGCTTGACTGACTTTGAAGTTGTTCACAGGGACAAAGGGCATTTTATCGTGCCACCCAAATGTAAGCCAAGCCTCTGACATGTCAATAAACTAGAGCTTCTCAATTTTGACTTGCACACACAGTAAATTAGACATTGGCAAACAGAACATCACCCCGTCGCCTCGCCTACTGTTTGAGACGCCCCATTCACCGGGAGTTCACACGTCACCTGTCTGGCTCCCTCCCCTCCTTCCCCGACTGAACTCGACGTCGCTGACTTTTTGCAACAGGATTCTTCAGACCAACTTATCTTCATGCGTATGAATCAAATCTGAATCTGAATGCAGTGTTGAATGAATCTACCCGAGTCTATGGAAAGAAGAACCCAACAATCAAACCTACAGGTAAACCGACCCAGCACTGAAGAAAAAACTCGTCCCACCCAACAATTCTGCCCAAAATGACACCCACAGTTGGATCAAAACTGCTTTTTTATCGTGTGAAAAACGTGACTTTCTTCCAGACAATTAACTTTCACCAAAAAATGTGGTTCAAGACGGTGGATTGAATGTGATCATTAAAATCTCAATAACTGCGGAAATATCCGGTTGGCCATGTGATATTGAAATCTTCCATTGAGACCCTCTTCACAGTAGCTTTGGGCCGCACTTGAGCCCCTTGAGAACCATTCAAAGTTTGCCACACACAAACGTTCCTGTGGAATGTGGGGTGCAGGTCGGAACGAGGGGTGAACACTCAGTCGAGTGTGTGTCAGGTATTTCGACTCGTTCCGAACTCTTTCACACTTGGCGCGTCGTGTGTTGCTCCATTTCTGTACAAGTCAGTCCACACTGCGTCAACTTGGCTCGCTCTCTTTGCACGGGAACGAAACGCCTGAAGCATCCAGCGTGAATCAGGTCCCACAATTGGCATTTCAGGGGCAAGGTTGCACGTTCAAAGTACCCCTACAACATTTCAGCGCTGTATACCCAATTGCGCTGAGGCTGTTACAATTTGTACATTAATATCTGCCGTTTCCTGTGTGATTATCTCAGCTAGAGACGCTCGCACAACACAAGCACCCGCTGCTGCGTCTCTGTATCTCTCCCATCTCTATGAAGTATCACGAATTCCTCCTTCTGTGTCCTCACACAAAGAGTTCCACATGCGACTTTTTGTGCTGAACATTTTTGTCATTCATTTCAACGAGGTGAGATATGAAGGTATCTACACCCAGCACCCAGGGGTGAATCCAGGTTTTGGACCAGAGGGGGGCGACCCCATAGTGGTGATTTCAACTCTGAAATAACTGACATGCAAACCCAACTGTGGCGCCTGAGACCCAAAAAAGGGGTATTTAATTTTTTGAGGGGGGGGGCAGGGTCTCGGTTGATCCGCCCCTGTTACTACATTCCATACAAGGAACCCAGACGCATTCCAGGCTCGTCACAGATGAGGGAGACAAGGCGACGACGCACGCAACGAGCACAGCGATTGTGTGTAATTTCTCAACACAAGCATTTTTGCCCCCAGCATCAAAGGAACAAAGTGGTCCTGAGGAACGTTTGCCCTTTTTTGTGGCGTGCAGGTTTTCAGGTAATTTGTCAATAGAAATTGCAACGCTGCTGGCCGTATCACCGAAGATTTTGTACCAAGACTCTCAAACAAATTGCTCTGTCCATCAGATTTCCTCCCATTGCGGTCGGACACCGGTTCCCGTGTGGTCACTCACTTGACCGCAGGAGGCTGAGACGCCAACTCCCAGGCCTCTCTCCCAGGGTACTTGTGCGTCTGTGACAGGTCCCAAGTCACTGGGCATTCTGATGAAGACGAATGTCCAACACGTTGTCCACTTTCGATGGACCCCATTGTTGACCACTGATGTGCATCACAATCTCCCATTTCGCCACATGTTGACACCATGCAACTTTCACTCAGATTTCCCCCCCCCCCCCCAGACTCACTCGGCAAGGAGCTGTGCTCAGAACCGGTACAAAAAGCACTCCCACAGATTCAGTTTAGAAAACGAAAGACAACAAACAGAGGGCGAGAGAGAGAGAAGAGACACAAACAGAAAAGACACACAGAGAGAGAGAGAGAGAGAGAGACAGACAGACAGACAGAGACAGACAGACAGATCGATCTTGTGTTCGATGTCTCACGTCAACAAGCTCTGGACCCAGTCTGAAGGACATGACCAACAACGCTGTTACGTCCCCATTCCACGTCGCCTCAGACGGGTGATGCAACACACGACGCGTTCAGTTTGACGCACCGCACATTTGCTTCTGCAGGGACGCCGTCTCTCCTGTGAACCTTGATTGGACTTCTCCCACTTCTGCTTCAGTCTCCATGACCCTGACGAAGTTGGCTTTCCTCCTCCAGCAGCGCCGTACCCGAGGTGCGAATGAGTGAAAGCGTCGCCTCGGTGATGAATGGCTTCGAACCGTCTCATCTGGCGCGAGTTCCCCTCGCGACTCTTGATTGCTACCTCCATACGCGCGGGAGACCCGAGGCCCGTTTCACACTGGCTGCTTTGTGCGCTGCGTCCCTGTGCACAGGGATTCAAGGCTTGCCTCCCCCCTCAATGTGTCGTGAACTGTGTCCCTATGCATGTCGCACTGGTTGCGTCCCAGCGCATAGGTGATCTGAGACCCAAAAATTCCATCACGAGTTGCGTCCTTGACACAACAGCGCAGCGGGCACTGACGTACAGGGATGCAACGCACAGCGCGTGCAGTTTCGTTGAAGTGCCCGTTGAAATGCTTGGGGTGGGAACGCACGACGCATCCAGTGCGACGTAGCACCCATTGACCTGCACAGGGGACCCAACGTGCAACGCATCCAGTATGAACACGGGCCTCAGGGACACGTCGCCGAACGTTCCCATCGCAGGAACCTGTCCAGCTGGGAAAAGTGCCCGGCTCAGGAATCTGTATTTACCGTGCAAAGGTGTAATAATTACAAACAGACCCCGGAGAACATTAGTAGCTGCTGCTTCCCCTGTCTATGGAGGGAGAACCTGAGTAGCTACTATTCAGTGGAGGATGTCCAACGCAATTCTGTCATCAGTGTGAGGCCGGACGGGAGCAACTTAAAAGGACCGACTCCAGCTAATGGCGGTAACTCCGTCTTTGAAGCTTTTCACTCGCCATTTGCGGACATGTGTGGAGGTGTGTCGTCCACGGGGGAGGCTCAGCACAGAAACAAGTGTCTGTGAACCAACATTACACGGTGTAATCGCAAAACACCGCGGTCAGGTGGGGAAGGTCAATGTGGAGGTGTTGAGCCCCTCGTAAATGATTTTGCACGGTCAGTCTTTGTTCACATCTGTCCACTTTCACCTGTGAGCCAAGCACAGGGCTTGAGCCCGAAACTTCAGAAAAGAACCAATCCGTCCGTGCAAATATCCTAAGTTCTCAACGAAACAAGTTTGTACACAGTGTCAATGGATATTAGCCCTTTAACTTGGCACGTGGCACAGTCTCCAGTTTCTCCCATCAACATTTGGCTAATTTATTGCAAACCGTTTTGTACTCACGCCCTCCCATTTCCATGACATCATTCACACATCAGTGTATCAATGGGCCGTCTGCTGCTCCGTGCATATCAATGAGCTGTAGTAATGAGACACGTGTCGATCCTGATTGTTCACAAAACTCAGGCCTGTTGCACACTGAGTGCGTCATGCGCTGTGTTGTCACATTCACACACACACACACACCACACACACACAGGCGTCAACCGACAATGTAGCGCTGACATGTTTCCAGGTGTGCACATACGTACACACACGCGTCAGCAAACGCAAGCGAAAACGCAGCGCCGGTTGACAAGTGGAGTAGCACACCATCATTCAATGTGAAACAGGCCTGGATTTCTGTCGACTTCCCACAAAAGGATCTGTCTGCACAACGTCCCACTGCAGATGTTCAAATAAGCATTCAACACATGTTTGATGGGAGATTATGTTTCCTGCAGTGACAAAAGCCTTGTTTGACAACCATTCTGATGGAATTAAAGGTGTCTTTTTCCCCTTTGATCTGTGCGGGGCTGCAGCTTGCCAACACAAACACGACCATTTGCAGGCAAAGTACGACTGTTGGAGCCACAGATGCTGCGTCCGCGAAACTTGTTTTTGCGAGTGACTTCAACGCCAGAATGAAACAGCACACAGCGTGGTTTGGAAAAAAAGTCTTGCTTTTTCAAGGTCCTCTGTGAACTTTTTGTCCATTTTGTGGGCAGCACTCACTCAAGGCATCACGAGTGCACTGCTCTTTTTTCAACCAACGCGCCACAATTTTGCTTCAGCCGTTTTGGACCCAGGGCGGAATCGCAAGAATTTTGAACCTGAGACGAGAAGAAAAAGTAACACAAGCAGAGGCACAATTATTGGCTGCTGCCGTCGAGCAGCCAAAGCTCTGACAGCATCAAAGATTCGCCTGTAATTAATTCGCAATCCTAGATTCCCGAGGAACGCTGGTTCACATGCCTCGCAGACAAATCTATTTTCTCTCTTGTCTGCCGCGACAGTTCAAACAAATCAGTGTTACTTTAGATTGGTCTATCTGGGAGCCAGTTCCTCAGCGGCAGTGAGGTTCTGAAGTCATTTCCCATTCATGGAGTGTCCTCGAGTGCTTTGCGTGTATTTGCTTATCCTGGTGTCTCCAAAACTGGGTTGCGGCATTCGGGGTTTTAATTTTTCAATGCAACATGAGATTCCTCCGGAACTGGTTCAGAAGCGTGGGGAATGCGTGGGTCTCGTCTCCACAATCGGAACCCATCATATGACGCAATGGGGCATCACTGCTCAACAACTTGTACTCCCCACCCTTCTCCAATAGATTGTGTTTTCATCTGTGGGACTCAACACTCAAACACATTTGTGACTAATGGTTGGTAACACTTGTAGCTGCCCTGGGAGAGGGAATGAGGAGGGGTGGTGATGCACGGGGCCGGAGCTCCGTCCTTGTTGTATGGTGCCAGGAACCTCTCTTGCAGCACACGGCCTGGAGCTGTGCGTCCACTACACAGACACCCTACTGCAACTTAAGTGAATTTCTGCTGTCTCTGGAGGGGTCGCAGCCCAGACCATTGGAGCCTATTTCGCAAAAGTCAACTGGCGCTCACTGACTTGTGCAGAAATGCAATGTGTGAACTGCCTTGTGTTGCAGAGACTGCCTCTGTGCAAGAGTGGCACTGCACCCCAAGTGCCACACAGCATTTTGCCCAAAGCAAGGACGGCGCTGCATCCCAGGCGTGAGCGATTGAATGAAGCCCCTCGATGCCTGGATAATGGGGAGAATGTTACAGTGACAGTTTGGGAGGCAGACAGACTGCTGGAGCCACGTCCCGTCGCGAATCACACTGCCCGGCTCAGTCACACCAAATTGCGCAGAGAGAAGCCTTTCACTGACACCTCGGACGAGTTACACACGGTCAAGTGAAGAAAACTCCAATTGCCGAGGTGGGTTTTTGAATACATCGAAAGTGCCACAGGCTTCGAAGCGCATTACGTGGAATGGAATGTGGTGAGCAGAGTTAACAACGTGTCACACACAGACTCTGTGGCTTTGGACAAATTGAGAATTCATTTGACCAAAAATGGCTCCATTTTGCTCCTTTCAAATTTGCAAGATTGTCACTCAAAGTTAATCCTGCAAGATCAAGATCAAGGGGTCTTGCTTTTTGTGAAATTGTCCTTTCCAGCAAGGCAAGTGCTGAGGCAAACATTGAAGAATTGTCTGCATGAAAATCTCAGCTCATTTTCATTGTGACCTTGTCACTGATCCGTGTGTTTGTGTCAGGCTGCGTCCAGCCGGGCCGGGTACCAGGGAACTGGGGGACTGGTCATGCGTGTGCAGAGTCGGCGCTCCTGACCACTGCGACCCTGCTATTGGGATCCGCGGGGCGCCGCGCGATGTCGCCTCCGGGGCCAAACAAACGAGGATCGACCTCCAATTAAGCGATAATTGTGAACGTTTTGTGAGGAGGCTCGGAATTTTACAACTGGTGATTACAGGGCAGGACAGGGCTGCAGATCGGGGGCAGGTCCTGGGGTGGGAAAACAGCCTCCGTCAGAAGACGAGGAGGACGCAGAATCACAGTTGAAGTCAAACCCCTTCTCCGCGCTCGCTCACCCTTTGGCCAAGGACCTCGGTGAGTCTCTCTCACCAGATTCTGGGTTATATGGGGAGGACAATGGAGCAGTTGCAGAATTTGAAATGCAACTTTTCTTTGTTGGTTTTGAAGCAATTTTGAAACCATCGAATTGAGGAACGGAAAGGAAGAGAAGGTCAAGTCTTGAGGAGAACATCGTGGTTTCATGATGACCAACACTCCCACACAAGAACCAGGCCGGTGTGGCCACTTCGTGCCCCCGCTGGTGTGAATCGTGTGTGTGTGTGTGTGTGTGTGTGTGTGTGTGTGTGTGTGTGTGTTTCTGTCTGTATCTGAATGTTCGTGTGTGTGGGTCTTTGTGTTCGTGTGTGTGTGTATGTGTGTGTGTGCGCGCGTGTGCTTCTGTCTGTATCTGAGTGTTCGTGTGCGTGCACCTGTGTGTGGGTCTATGTGTTCGTGTGTGTGTGTGTATGTGTGAACCTGTGCGACTCCGTGTTGCGCCCTGTACGATGAACACCGTTTCAATCGATGCGAGTCTCGTGGTCAAAGGGGATAAATCAGCACCGCGCACTGCATCCATTATTCATGTTCACTCCTGTCCACATCTTGATTCACATCGCTCCAATGCGTCCGCACGGCCAAGATTGATCTGATCATCTCGAATTCGTAATGGGTCCGAGTCCATTGAAGTCCAGTGGTGCGGCGAAGCGGATGAAGATCAGAGGTGCAAATGCGTTTCGGATCACAAAAGGATGGGACGATAACGATTGGTCCGAGGCCCGATTCACTCGGGACGCGTCATGCGTCGCGTCTCTGTGTGTGTCAATGGGAGCTGCGTCATCTCAGCGCCCATTGAGTAGTTCACGGACAAAAGGCGTGACGCATCCAGTGTGACGCAGGCCTGGATGATTCGTGTCTTTGTCTCGCGCCGACCTGGATCGTGACCAACTGATGCTCAGATACCATTCACTGCAACACTGACATTTCGGCCCAGATTTTGCTGGAAAATGTATCACACGCAACGCGCGGGGACAACTCGGTTTGACCTGCAGCATCGTGGCACATTTCGTGATTTGCTCGCTGGTTTTGAAATCCATACAGGGCAGGTGCCTGTGCACAAAAAAGGCGCTGTACTCTGAACTGAAAACGTTTCAATACGGTCAGGAAAAATCTATGACGAAACTTTTTGGACTGTGTCAAACATTGGATTAGACCATGAGATGCGTTGCAAAATTTCACGCAGGGCCCACCAAAAGACGCTTTCACATTTGGCGTATTTGGTGCAACTTGACCAGGATGGGCTTCGGGGCGCGTACTCCCGTGCAGGGTGTGGTTTGGGGCCCTGACCTACAGATTCGGCCCGTACTCACCGGATGAGTTCCTCCCACACACCAGATGCTCGTACGGCTGCAGCAGACCCCAGAGCTCGGCGCTGGACGCGATGCCCGACTCCAGGTCGTCCAGACTCAGGGGCGCGTCGCCTGCGGAGAGAAACAGCGAGAAGTGGTTGAAGTGGGGAGATCCCGCAGAAAAGGGTCGGGGACCAGGTCCCAGGGGACCAGGTCTGAACAGGAGACAGGGGTCAGTCAGTTTTGGGACAACACACGTGTTGGTCAGGTCCGGAATGTGGTGCATGAATGCACTGGGATTCCACGTCTCGTTTTCAAGCACACGCACGCACGCACGCACGCACACACACACACGCGCACACACACACACACCGAGAACAGCAGCAGTAGCAGTTTAGTTGACGAGCTTGTCTGATCCAAATCAAAGAACTTCGCGACACTAGAACGGCGCCAGGGTGATAGATCTGTTGCACAGAGTTCACTCCATGCACACAGGCATCCAACTTTCCATTTGAAACTGTTTCTACGGGAGCTTTGAACTGGGGCTTCCTGAACATCACGAAACAACCTCAGATCTGCTGTGGATCTCTCATCAACGTGCAACGTGCAGGGGAATCACGTGCGCAAAGCTCAAACCATCTCCCCGAGTTTGAAAAGGATTCCTCCTCATTTGCGATCGAATGAGACTCCGCTTTGCTTTTGGATCTCAAAGACTTACCTGGCAATTACAAGCGTCGCCTCACAAAACGTGTGCATCAAACTGGCACCATTCAAGTGGGGAACAAGCTCTAACTTTTTCTGCTGAACACCGAAAACTCTTTTCACTCAGTAATTGCAAAAAGATAGGAAGAGGCCTGTGTCTAAGTACTTGAGAGTATTTGCCAAGCTGAACTCCCTTTGTACGTACGGTACACTGTTGATTTTAAATGTAAACCTCATTCAGGGGGATTCCCATTCAGCTCAACACAGACTTTGCCACTAAGTATATTTAACAGGCGAACATGAATGCCAAATGCCTGCATAAATATTATGCTTTGAGGGCCTCTGCAAAGACTTCCATTCAAAGAACACGAGAGACATTTTTTCATTTTGAGCCAGCGTGACATTGGGGTTGGGGGTGTGCGGATCCCTTTATCGTGCTTCATGCACAAAAAGGAACTGCTCGATATCCTGAGCGTTACATAATCGGGCAATTCCACAACTCTTGACATATTTGAAGTGTTGGCTCAGATTCTGCACCTGTAGGAATGCTCCTGTTTTGGTGGCTTGAACTTGGCTTGACTCCCCGTGTGGAATGATGGAACAAACACTGTGTTTTGCGTTGAAATTTGTGCATTCCACTCATTTACCGACTGAGTCGAGAATCGTGATTGCTTCGGTGATCAACCACCCCAGTGGCTGTCCAAAGAGCAATCCATGTATACGTGCACTGCCCAAACCACACACGCACAAATATCATTGCTGTGCGTTCCACTGATATCGACGTTGCTGAGCTCGCGCTTGCAGCAGGGAAACAGGTTGAAATGCATTCGCTAAGATTGCCAATACTCACTCCGAGACTTCAGAAGTACATGCACTCGAATCAAAGCGAAGAGGTGCAGCAGTGATTGATCAAGAGGAAAAATGCATCGCACTTCGGAGGGCCCCTCCTCATACACGGAGACAGGGGCGGATCCAGGCTCTGGTCAGAGTAGGGTGGCCCCCTTGGAGGGGACCAACTGAGAAATTTAGCAAAAAGAAGCATTTCAGCAGGTCTGCGGCGCAAAATTAGGAGGCCAATTGTGTTTTTTTCCCAGAGAGGAGGGGACCAAGGCCCTGAACCCTCTGGATCGGTGAGATTGAAGCACAAGAGCCTTCTTCCTGTGTACTCATGACACTCATGACAGTGTCTTCCTGTCTGTGTTCTCGTACTGACAGGCAAAAGCCTTTCCCCTTGCCACGCGGATTCTGACAGCAGTACTGTGGTTAGAACAAGAAGAACAAGCGGAGAGCTGATGTCCACATATTTGTTCTGAAACGTGAAATAATCCCGTGAAAATCAGGTAATCTTCAAGAGAATCTACAGGTTTTCAAGGGCTGAAATGCCAACGCCACACGGAAACCACTGACCACGACGACAGGGGCTGCAGGGCCCGACCCTGAGCGTTCCTTCACAGCCATTCACTGCGCTTCTCCCACAGTCACAGCGAATCCGGAAGTGTCAGCGCTTCCAGGCCCCCTCCCTCTCACCGAGGAGTTGAGGCTGAGAAGACCTGACAACTCAAAGGAATAGTTCACGTGAAAAGCCCCAAGGTGCATCTTCGCATATGGCGCGAGAGAAAAAACGAGACAAGAGACTCACATGACATTCGTGTCAAAGAAGGGAAAGGAAATTGTGTCAGACAGCGAGAGTCTTCAGCGTTGAATGGCGCGGCTATTTTCAATTACTGGCCTCGAAGCTTTACAAATTGCAGTGCTCGAGACTTTTCCCTTTTTTCGGCCCTTCCTTTCTTGTTTCCAATAAGTACATGACTGAGGCAGGCAGACGCTCTGCCCACAATGACGCGCGCATTGAAAAAGTGTTGCGTCCCCGGGACAGATGAATATTTCCCATGTAACTTGCAAGCAGACGTCTTTTTTGCTCGCATATTTCCCCGAGACATGGCCTTAAATTCCACGCACCTTTGCCACAGACAAAATGGATGTGTGACAGAATTGGCTGGGAGGTGTCTCACTAACTGTAAATTTCACAACAATTAAAACTCTCTCCCTGGTCTGGAGCACCACAGATACACAACAAAGCCAACGCAAAAACCCTCACATTTTCTTGGAGCTCTAATGGTCACGGGGCAAAATGTTTGATGTAATTACCAGTGAGAACGGTGCCAATGAGGGAGGTGTGAGGTGATAAACTTCAGAAATTGAGGGGCGTCTCGAAGGGGGTTTGTCGGTGAGTGGGTACATTAGCATTTCCCTAACTGCTCAACACCACAATAGATTTTCACAAAACCCTCAAGTTCAATTGTGGTCATGGCAACACTTTTCCAAGTTATCAGATTTGAAAGATTCTCCCTCGAGATTAAGTGCGTGTTTTCTTGACGAACTCAGTCAATTTGAAGGAAGCGTGGGAAGACAAGACTTGTCGGTACAATCTTTTTTCTGTCACTGCTCCTCAACCCCAAGGCTCGTCTCACACTTGAAAATCAAGACTCGCAAGCAAAGCGACAAATCATTGTTTTCCCCGCACAACACAAAGACCAGAAAAGGGCAACAATCCTGTTCTTGCACTGCCTTTGTTTGCATAATTTTCTCGCTGTTGTGACCTTTGTGGCAACAAGGTGCGTGTCACACCTCTACTGTGGAATGTTCAATAACTTCTCTCCTCGGTCCACATCAGAGTAAACCCAGCGGTGTCTCTTTCAACTCGCACTCGCTGCGTGGAAGAAGACGACACCACGCTGGCATCACAACAACCACAAATTCAGTCGACTTCAACCAAACGAAAACATCTCAGTGCAAAACACTTTTCGACATCAGGAAAATTGGTCTCAAAGTGCCACATTTATTTAAGGCTGTCCCCCTCCTCCTCGGTGCCTGCTCCTCACTACACAACGGCCGGACTGGGGTTGAAAGTGAGAGGGCACAACATCAAAAGATTTGCCATTTGGACACGTCTCACAAGGCTAATCACAGGGAGCGTGGTCGGGAGCGTTTCTGCACACAGCGGGGGCCGTGCGTAACACGGGCCTGGGGTACCCAAGGTGTACCCGAGGCATACCCGAGGTGAGAAGACGCACCAGGGGAGCGCAACCCTGATCACAGGGTGTGAGGGACGTCTGGGTGGACCTGACCCTGTACTTACATGCACCTGAGGTGGACCACAGCCCAGGGAGTTCGAGCGATCAGGGTCCTCAATGAACACGACATTCGTTCACTTCCACGAAGGGAAACACGATTTGCAGCTGAGTGCAATGACCTGCTGCTGCTGCTGCTGTTGCTGCTGCTGCTGAAATGCTTTGCGAGACAACGGCGACAATACGCACCATACTACACATTCAACAGAGAAAATACCACCACAGAGTCCACTCCACATATGCCTCCATCAATGGATTCAGCAGTGCCCCCCCCCCCCCCAGAAAACAAGACCAACTTCGAATGAGTTGTGTTGAGAACGTGTGCAAATATCTCTGCTCCCCACCAACTGCGCAAGATTTTTCATGAAGGGGGGGGGGCGCACAAATGTAAACTGAGAGTTGTCCCACACGCCCCATGTGGATCGCCCCCGCCCGGTGTCTCCGCGGTCGGTTGAGGAGAACGTCGCTTCTGCCCGTCTCGGGCCTCGCGGCGACTCGACGATTAATACACCGCGGCCATTCACACGCTCATCCCGGGATGACAGATGATATTGACTGTAATGCCCAACTCAAGCGCTCCATCCGAGGAATTTGCCCGGAATCGCTGACCCTGGGACCCCGGCTATAGTCGGTAGGGGTCAGTGCGCGTGACCTGTGGGACGATGACATTTCAATTGCGGCGGAGTTGGGTTCACCCCGGCCCGAGGCGACCCGAGGAGAGGCTCGGGATCGGGTTTTTATGAAGTGCTGAAAATTGGGTTTGCGAATCGGGTCAATTGGATCTGGTTTTGAATTTGAACGGTGCCCCGTGAGACGGAACCAGTTGTTTTCCGTGAGCAGCTGGCGGACAACGCTACGCCAAAGCTTTGTTTGTTGGGAAGCTCAACGTTCGAAATTGTCCGGTTGAGCCAAATCTCTGTGACATCGCAGAGACACACAAATGCGAGTTTCTTTGTGTGTCTCACAGGCAGATGTTTTACCTCTTCGCAAAGGTTGCGCTGCAGATGCGAAAACAACAGATTTTCACGATTGGTGCCCTTCCCCACGAAAATAATGCCACCCGCCCGATCTCAATTCTCGATCCGCTGGACGCTGGAAAAGTGCTTCTTTCACACTGGATAGAACATGCGTTGCGCACCTGTGCAAACCAACGGATGCAGCGCCAACGCAATGACGAAGTGCCTTGGTCTTTTGAGAGGACGCAATGCATGGCGCGCCCCGGTTTGAAGAAGCAGACAATAGACGTACTCACCGACGCTGTGTTTGTGGAGCACGTGCAACACGACCTCCTCCAGCAGGTTCTCCATCGACGCCGCCAGGTAGATGGCGCTGTACTCGTGGACGCGCGCCGCCACCTCGGCGTCGATCATCCAGCGCTGGAACTTGCCGACGGAGAAGCGGAGTCCGCAGCGCGCCGACTTGCTCAGTTTGTACGAGTCTCCGCTCATGGCGTACAGCGCCGTCGCCTTGTGGCACGCCGCCAGGCACGAGTCCGCCAACGCCCGCGACAGCACGAGCTTCAGCGCCGTCTGGATCTCGTCGCGTCCGCAGCGGCACCAGGTGGCGCTGAGGCGCTGCGCCTCCCGCGATACGCGCGACAACGCCCGCTGGAGCAGGTAGGAGAGACGCTGCATGACCTCCACCGTGATGTGGCCGCTGTACTGCTTAGTCCGTCCTTCCCTCAGTACGTTCAGGACCTCCTGGTCCCCCCATGGCGCGCGTTCCAACTCCGACAGCGTCGGGTAACGATCAAACGCCGCGTAGTGATCCTCCACAGTCAAGTTGGTATCGACGGTCTCCAGGCTGTTTCTACGTTTGTTGTTGTCATGACTACAGGCGTCGAAGTCGGTGTAGTCGTTGAGGTAGCCGGAGCTGACGTCATGGCGGTGCGAGGACGCGGAGTCGGAGACCGGGGTGTAGCTGGGAGAGCTGTAGCTCTGAGACTCGCGTCCGCTGTCCTGCAACAGACAAGAAAAGGGAGGGTCAAATATGCAGAGGGAGACTCATCTCTCGTGCTGGATGCAGACGTCAAAGATCGCGTTCCTGTGAAGGTCAATGTGTGTCGCGTTGTTCCGTTAACGATTGTTGAGGAACACAAAGCGTGACGCGTCATCAGACTGATGAAGTCCAAAGGGATTTGAACCATGACCGAAAACAGACGAAATTCTCGATGTTCTTTGTCAATTCTGATGTCACCACTCTCAGTTCTGTTTCTTCTTCATTGGGACCTGGAATCCACGCGTTGCTCTGGGCAACGGAATTTTGAGCTTTCTACAAAAAGAAACCTTGAAAATTACTTGTTGCTGCTGCAGAGACAGCTGATCCAGAGAAATGTGCAGCTGCTGCATCTTGCTCGTCCTGCACGAGGGTCGGAGTCGATCCAGGGTGTTCAGGGCGTGGTGGTGGTGATGGTGGTGCGACCCTCCTGCCCCCTGGTGGAAACCTCCCTGTCCCGGGGGCGACTGTGAGCTCTGCTGCGGGTGGAGGGAGCCGTTCACGCCGTGCTTCCCTCCAGGAGCTCCCGGAGGCAGAGCACCGACTCCATTTCTGTACTTGCCCGAGTAGAGGCCTGGATTTAGGGTGGAGTGAGAGTGGGGGGAGTGAGGGTTGGCCGAGGGATGTGAGTTCCGGGCGGGGTGGGCGTGGGTGAAGGTGGGCGGGTGGACGTGCACGCCGTGCGTGGACTGAGAGTCCTGTGTGCAGTAAGAATGCTTCCGCTCCTGGTGATGTGAGCCACGAAAGTCCGGGTCCTGCGCAGAAGAATTTGGTTGCTTGAGCAGAGGCGGGTGTTCTGGTCCCTGGTCCGCAGGAGGAGGAGGGAACTTCAGCTGTGGGGGCTGTAGATGCACAGCCTGGTTCCCACTGTGGCCGTTTGGCAAAAGATGTGAGTCCTGGATGGACTGAGACTGCTTGTAGAGTGGAGGGCGGTGATGCCCGTTCAGGGACGAGTCCTGCAGGGAGTGCGTCTGCCTCAACACCCCACGAGAGGGCGTGTCGTGCGAGTATTCCGTGGGCTGCGAATGGGAGCGCTGGAAATTGGCGGGAACCTGCAGCAGGTTGTCAGCGCCGGCTGTGCGCGTCACGTGAGCAGAGGACGGCGTCTCGCTAACCGGCGATGACGCCGCCGCTGTGCCGGCGCTTGGTCTGCGCAGCGCCGGTTTGGGCGGAACGCAGGGTCTGGGTCGCGACGCCCCCGGCTGTGGCGGCGGCGGCTTCGGTGGCGCCTCCTGGACCTGCTGCTCCTGCAGGAGCTGATCCTGCTGCGTCAGGACCTGCTGCTGCAGCTGCAGGTCGGTGGCGCAGCTCGTGCTGTCCTGAGACACGGTCGAGCTCTCAGCGGACGGGGTCTCCGTTCTGCAAGAAACAAACACAAACCCCCTGAACAACTGACACTTTTTTGACATTTGGCGAAACAGCTTTAGTTTCCTCGGGAAAACAACGCGACCAGAATGACGTGGCTCAACAGCAAACCAATTCAGTTCTGGAGAAAAACGTGACGATTTCATAGATCCTTTTTCTTCTGTGCATGTGAAAGGTCATAATTTTAATCATAACTTCTTTCCGCAACACGACACCTCCATTCCTTTTGTTGTTGGAAAACTCCAATCGAGACGTGCTTTGTCCACTCAAAATTGAGCCAGCGCTTTTGAGATGAGTCCTCAGGCTCGGTTCCCAGGATGCGTCGCGCGCTGCGTCTCTGTGGATGTGGACGCAGCGTCTGTTGACACACAACCACAACCCGTGGTCAACGCGTGCAGTGTGAACCCAACCGACCTCGATTCTCTGCACTCGACCGTGTTTTGCAAAACACAGATGAAAACACAGACCCAAAACCACAGACCGAATGCGGGATGCCAAGTTTGATGATATCATCGTGAGTTGTGCGTGCATTTCGCCCGAGGACAGTGGACCTGATGAGGGAAGCACGGAGGACGTCCAGCAGGGCGCGCTGAGGGGCGCACACACACACGGCCAAAACCCACATCAGAATATGGATTATGATTCACCTGTGGGAAGAATGATACATTTTGGCTTGAAATATTGTGATCAATTATTCCCGGTAATTTTGTGAGTAATTTAAATTTTGATGAATGATGCTTGCGTAAACCACGATCATTCATTTTATGGTTGTGCCTGTCAGATGGAAAACAGTTTTCGCTCTGCGGGACTTTTCGCCGTGCAAATGTCATGTTTTGGTAGTTTTCTTCAGTGTCTCTTCTTTTTGAAAAGCAAGCGCTGTTCAGTCGCACCTCTCATGTAAACACACAAATCTCTCTCTCCTCTCTCTCTGTCTCTCTCTACAGAGTTCACATTGCGTGCGTTTCGTCGCTCAGTCGACGCAGAACCTGTTGGATAGAACATGGACGCAACGCACGAGAAGTCCATGCAACGTGTATCAAATCAGTATCCATAGACATCTCGTGCCTTGATGGCTTCACCACATCCAACGTGTCGTGCGTTGAGCAGATTCCAAACTCCACAATGATGCGCATTGCAGGACAACGGGTCACGCGACGCAACAACCGGACCTGTTTGTGTTCGGCGTGGCACCTCCGTACAAAAACACACACCTGAATGGGCGCGCGCATGAGAACGCCTTCACAGTGTGTCTTTCGCTGACACGCAATGCCACTGGTTTATTGACAGTTCCATCGATAAAATTCTCATTCACTGCGCCTGACTTTGCTTTTGTGTCGTAAAAATGCAGTTGGTGTCGTGTCGCAGAGTTGTTGCTGTGATGATGGGTGGAGTGATGGCGACACCATGGAGGAAGGCAGCGAAATGGAACAACAGAAACTTTTCAGTTCTTCTGTCCTCTCCAAACGCTTCTTTCGATCCCCTTCTCTCAAACTCGTACTCATCTCTGTCGTCTCTCTTTTGAAGAGTATTTCATCTGTCTTCCGTCTTTTTTCCTTTCTTCCACTTCTCTCTCTCTCTCTCTCATCTCCGTTTCTCATCTTCTTCACACCTCTCACCACTCACTAACTCTTGACTCACTTCTCTTTCATCTCTCTAAAAGTACCTTTCCGTCTTCCCGTCCATTTCTCTCTCACCCTCTCTCAAACCCTTTCTTGCTCTCTGATTCTGTTTCGTCTCACCTGTTCCTTACATCTCTCTGTTTCCTCTGAATCTCTCCCATCGGTCCGTACCTCTGCCTCTCTCTCCCTATTTTTCTCTCCGTCTCTATCTTACTGACCTCTCTTTTCGTCACACAGTCAATCCAACGTCAAAAATATACACGAGACGCACAAAGTTCGTGGCTCTGATCCCAAACTAATTTTTGAAGGCTGAAAGATCACTTGCCAATCTGAACCATTCAAATTTTAAAATTTGGCTCGCGACATTTGGAGCGCACAGTTTGGCGACAGTTGAGGAACAGAGCCTCCGGAGACGAGAGATCGACACGGTTCGCACAGGTCTCGTCTTCATCGCGCCGGTGAGTTATCGATTGTGTTCACGCACAGAACATCCAAGTCACACATATCCCGAAGCAATCCACAGTTTCACGCCGGATGCGTCCACGCAGCGTAGGCATAACCCACGAAAAGGCATGCCTTGTACGGGTGGACCTCGCTTGATTGTGTACCGTGACGAGTACACGAAACCGAAAAGGTCGTTCAAACTTGAGATCGAGTCACTTCTATCCATATTCTGAATCGATCGGTGCCTGTGAGAATGCGACGCATGACGTGAGGCATCCAGTGCGAGACAGGCCTGTAACAGAGGCTGACAGATCCTCCACTACGTTGTTCTCACAGCCGAAGACGCGCAGTGCTTGATGCGCGGTACCCTAAATCACCGGGTTGTTAGAAGAGACTTTTCCCTGAGCTGAATCTGATAAGGAAATGCAGACAATTAGATTCTATCTGCGGGATGACAGCGAGAGCCCCGCGGGAGCTGTCAGAGAGAGAGAGACAGAGAGAGAGAGAGAGAGAGAAGAGAGAGAGGGAGTGAGAGACAGAGGGAGGAGACAGGAGAGAGAGAGAGAGAGAGAGAGAGAGAGAGAGAGAGAGAGAGAGAGAGAGAGGGAGGAGACAGGAGGGAGAGAGAGAGAGAGTGAGAGAGAGAGAGTGTGAGAGAGAGAGTGAGAGAGACAGAGAGAGAGAGAGAGAGAGAGAGAGAGAGAGAGAGAGAGAGAGACTCGTTTCCTGTGTACCGAGATCTGCTCCGGTCGGCGGCAACTTTCCAAAAGCCTGTTCACATAACCAGGGAAAAGAACCCCTGACGCATTCAGCGGGATGTGTCCTTCAGTCTTGACTGGTGTCACGTTTGTCCCAGAGAACTCGAGCAGAACTCCAAAAGAGCAACGCACTCGAACGTTGTTCACACCATTCAGCGCAGAGACCGTCAGTCTGCAGACCCAGGAACTGACGAGATTTATTACACAGTGTGAAGGGATCGAGTTACCTGAGGAGTCTTTATCACACACACAGTGGCAGAACGCACTGTCGCTCAGTGCGACGCTTTAGATGGGCCCGAGATACCGGCGGCCCAAGCGCTAAACCGTCGCTTGTTGGCGACCTCAACGTCGACAAGTGTCTGTGGCCTGGTGCACACTGGGTGCGTCACTCATTGTGTCTCTATGACGTCTGGTGCACCCTGGATGTGTCACGCACTGCGTCTCGGTGCACGTCAACAGGCGCTGCATCGTGCGAGACGATCATCCGTCCATCCAGTGTGAAATGCAGACGTCACAGACGCGTCACAGACGCAGGTGCAGAGTCCGCAAAAGGTGTTTTGTCGTGCCCTTTGATTTGGACACCATAGAAACTCCAACAGCACACATCAGCAAATAGACTCGGAGCTTCGCTTCTCAATTGACACCAAATGTGGTCATTGAGCTTTGCTTTGCGTGGTTTTGCTGATCTGCATCTAAAGTGACACAATAAAGGCATAAAACGCTGCAGAAGTCACCGGCTGAACGGGTCGTTAACGTCTTTGAAGCTTTGTCTCTGTCGGGGTTCTGACCACTTCTCTCGCACTTTCTCACACTCACGATGTGCCGCGGGCACGAACGTTGCGTTTTATAGATCTATCTTTCGCCCTGAAGATGAGAAACGAACTGTATCTTCCTGCAGATGACGACGGAAAGTCGCATCAAAGTGCAAGATACACCGCAATTGCCCGATTTCATCGCTGTAGGTCCTGGTGAAACAATGGTGAAGTCGTGCTCAGATGTCCAATTTCGGGGCAAAAGGCACGCCTTTCTACGAGTGAGTGAATACGGCACAAAACACGCTTGCGTCATGCGTGGGCCCCACGCGCGAAGGAAGAAATCATGGAGAGAAAATCCTGCATCCATGGAGGCTCTCCATGGAGACGAACCACTGTTTCACCACACTGTTCACACTGAGGCAGATTGAGTTTCCCACCAGCTGATGATGACAACATTAACAGGAGCAACTCACGCAACACACGCATTAATAATCACATTACCTGGACCGCAGCACTCCAGAATAACAATGAACTTGCCAACCCTACACACTTCCACAATACACCACACTCGACCATTACCACTTATTTATCCGTCCGCATTGTTTTTTGCTGACAGCCTTTTTGTTGGTCAATGGGTGATGACCAGTCCTCACTCCCCTCACTCATTATGTCCGTAGTGCGAGTCACGCGAATCAAGTGCAGCACACAATTTCAACGCCAATCCAGGTGTGGTGGCTGCTCCAGAGGATTATCTGGGGTGGGGAGCGCAGGGACCCAACCCCATCCTGATCCTCTGACACAACCTCAACTGCAAAATCAGGTTGGTTGTTCTGCCGAAGCAGATCAGGAGGAGGCGGGAGACTCAACCGGAGTGCATGGAATAACCTCAACTGCCAACCAAATGTGCAGCAGTGGCTGATCTCCTGGGGCGGGGCGCCCTTTGCCCAGCCCCCTGGTGCAAGCGAACACGCAAGAGTGGATCCACAGGAGAGCTTGGGTCCGACTCCTTGACCTCTGCCAGCTTGATTTCACTCAAGGGCAATACAGGCTCCTGTCATCAAGTACATGTACAGGTCGTCCAATTGACCAGATCCTTCATCTGTGCCTGTGTTGTGAACCTCATGAGCAGTGCTGCAGTTTCCACACTGACAGGGCGCTGCACCCACGAATCCCGTGTTTCCACTCGAGAACCTGGCGAGCTTCCATGTTTGGGTTTTAACACGGCAGGGGGGACGCGGAATCAAGTGAAGGGAAAACACTGCTTGACATTCCCGAGTAGACTGAGTCAATGGGAGCCTTGCACGCCACGGCAAAATAATCTGCATTCTTACCACTCAACGACCCAGTGTGGGTAGGTGCTCAAGTGGCGAAGGTAAACCTTGATTGTCTTACCAGTACTGCCTTACCTTGTCACCGCGACACCTCAGCTATTCTTGACACACTCAGCTATTCTTAACACACACTGATCTTTCATGCAAGTATGTGGCTCAGGAGCCAGTTGCACAGTGGATGCGCCATACAGTGCACTCCAAATGAGCCAAACGGTACAGGAACGCCACTCATTCAATACACAACATAAAACGGGCCTTGGCTTCACGAGTCCTACCAACGTGCAGGTGTACATTACGAGGACAACAAGACCTTCGGTCCTCACAAAGCGATTCAGCTCTTCTGTGGAGACGGGACGTGAAGATGTTGTCAGAGGCAAAATAGACGGAACCTTCACCTGTGACGTCACAATCAATGCCCAATTAGGGGCAGATCCAGAAGAAAGGAGCCCCCGGCACCCGCTCAAATGTTCAATGACATCTGAAATCGGTTTGCAACATTTGAAAAGAAACTTGCGATTCGGACATGAAGACGTGAAAGACGGTCTCACTACAAGCCGCACCACATACACCAATCGTCGTGCACCTGAGACAGAATTGCCAATGGATCCTGGCATGAAGGTTTATGTCTCAAAGACTTGTTTTGGAGCGTGTTGGGCAACGTGTCTCCAACGCTTCTGCTTTCAGACACGGTGCAGAGTCAGTGCCCACGAAAGAGACAGCAAACCACTGAGGGTATCAAGAGGATCAGTCAGAGTCGTGTCGTCCGTGGTGCGCCAGCACTGCGTGGAAACCGTATCAACTCGTCGTTTCAACTCAATGTTGGCAAAAAGCGCGAGCACTCAGCCTCAAGCCTATCTGATTGCACGGTGAAAGAGACAAACGACGGCATCGCGGAAATCCGTAACAATGACCTCTTCGTGCGGCAATCAAAGGCAGCACCTAATCAACGTGTCGTGTTCCGACGATCCAGCGCCAAGGGTCAGGTTTCACCAGACGGCACGAGGACGACATGAAGATCGGTTTCCTTCAAAGTGACAACGATCCAGAGATCTTGTGTCGTTCTTGAAAGCACAAGGTTTTTATAAATGTGTGTTTGTGTGTGTGTGTGTGTGTGTGTGTGTGTGTGTGTGTGTGTGTGTGTGTGTCGTGTGTGTGTGCACGCGGGACAATGCTGCAGACATGACAAGGCGTGAGGGCGTCCTTACCTCCTCGGCGTCTGTTTGAGCTGCATACAGTTGTCAACGATTAATCCTCAATCTACGAGTCAGTCCGAGTCTTATTTGCAATGTGCACCCAGTTCCTCAGTCATCGCTGATGTCAAGTTGATATGTCAACCTTTATCCGAAGCACTGTGAGCAGTGATGCTGGTCTGCATCCCAGCCGCGCACTGAGCGGAGTGTGGAAGAACCACCGTCTCCTCGCTGCGTGCTGCGCATGTGCTCGGGGACCGTGACGCCGACAGCCAACCACGGCGCGGCGGGGGCGGGGCCTCCCGGGCCCGGGGCCCACTGCGCGCTGCGTGCGTTGCGTCCCTGTTCGTCCAAGTCAACAGGTTCTGCGTCAACATAGCACGCAGCTGCTGCTAAATTGTGCTGGACACTGCATCCTTTTTGCGGTGCGTCCCTGAGTGAAACCTCCCATCAATTTGTGCGGTGCGTCAACAAAGTGACGCAGCGCCCGTTGACCTGCACAGGAACGCAAGGCGTGACGCATCCCATGTGAACAGCCCCACCCGCTCGAGGCTTCACGGCCCACGGGAGCGAATCATAGCCGCGCACAGTGACAAACGTTCTCGTGCTTCACTGGACGGAAAAATCAACCCTGCTCCCGCGTGCACCGAGTCCATAGACAGAACCGTCCCTCGCCGCACTGCAGCTAATAAAAGTTTGACAGTGAAACAAAGAAGGGAAACAGTGACACGAGAAGGGAAACACCTGCATGGTGGGGGTGGGGAGCCCTGAGGTGTTTGGCCGAACCGTATGCCTCTGTCATGAACCAGGGAATTCAGGGGTCAGTAAATTGTCTGTCACGAACCAACGGGCAATGACCAGCACGAAGCAATGCAAAATCCACTCACTTCAGCACGATGAAGTCGTGAGAAGGAAAGCCCACACACCCGATTCTCAACGTTCAAGTTTGTTTCACGTCTGAGTCAAACGTTGCGTCTGTGAAAACTTCGTGAACGTTGGGTGGCCACGTTCGCCTAAGTTCTTTGTTCTTTGGGACGTGGTGAAACGTGTGTTTCTTTCCACGTCCGAACCCACCTTGAGTCACACTTGGGTCCCCCGAAAACCTTGAGACTTTTCCTCTTGGAATGAAGCCACAATCTCAAGCACCGACGAAGTCCCTGCATTGAAACGATTCGGTTGCGTGTGAGAGGAGAATTACCCTTTGAAATTGGAGTGAAACCACGGGGACAGAACACAGCGGTTCTCAACAGGTCACGTCCCCTGGACCAGCGGCGCTCGCTGCAACCGCCTGACCTCAACTCCTCATCAGTCGCTTCTTGGAATTATTGTTGACAGGACTGAATGGTTGTTGAGCACACACGTGTGTGGAATCTTTTTTGAAAGAAAAGTTGTGGGTTGGGAAGATTTCCTGTGTACAAAGCATCGTTCTGCCTCGCCAAGGTTTCAAACATTGATCACACCTTCCCGGCCCCACTGCGGCGCAATTTGAAAAAACCTGTGATACACAGGTTTGCTTGACACGAAAGAGACACACACACTTGTCCCTTCCTCACTTCAGTTTCCTGTGAATTTTCCACACAATAGCGCGCCATCAGGTCTTCAATGGAAATCACTGCTTGGTTTTGTCCCTTTGGCTCTCAGGCTTGTGTCACACGTGTGCAACGCGTCGAGCCCTGATCTCAACATAGTGCTGCGTTACTCCACGTTCTCTTTGCTCGTTGCATCCCCGTGTGAAGCAGGTCTGACAGTGGAAGTGACTCGGAGAGGGTCGCACAGAACGCGCATTAACCCAGTTCTTGTCTTCTTTAAATTTACGCTCATCTTTGATTCTCGTTCCGCAATAGATTCTCAATCGTCAGTGGGGAGGAGGAGGAGGAGGAGCGACGTCGGGTTGAGACTCATCGCATCTCGCGTTTCAAGTCTCTCGAGTCGATGTTCGCCTTGCACATCTGAGGGTGGAAACGACAGATCTGACTGCGCTGTTTCCCCAACACTTTCCGCGTAACACGGATCCAGAACGTGTCTCGGCGCCATGACAAAGTTAAAGGGTTCACGCTCTCTCTGAATCCACCCACCAGAGTAAACGGCATGGATCTCATCTCGTCCACTCTTTCTCTCTCTCTCTTCCTCTGCCTCTCTCTCTCTCTCTCTCTCACACACTGTCTCCCCCTCTCCCAGAATCAAAGGTCGCCATTGTCCCTGGATCCACTCAGAGACACAGGAACCCCCCTGAATCCACACCAACAGTGTCGCGAGAAGACGGAAACGCATCATCATCAGACACTTTAGACCTGTCATCAGATCCAAAACTGTAATCAGAAATGGAAACGAAGCTTTTAGAAACAAAAGGCAATTTTCCAGTTCGAGAAACACAACAGTGTTGCTGAGTGTCGAGACAACCCAAACGCGTTGAATCTGAGACAGCTCCCCATGCAGTTCCCGTTCAAATTCGTGCGCTTTCTGGAGCACTTCCAAAGGGATTTTGATACGGAAGCCGTATTCACGCCAGGATCTGCCAAGAGGGTCTTCTTCAAGAACACACTGGGACACCAGTCTCTGAGGAATGTATTCTTGGCTCTTTTTGCTTGAGACACCGGCAAATTTACCACAAAAGACATTCATCATCTTGGCTTGGTCCACTGATGAGCGAAGAATCGGCTGAATGTTGCGCCGGAGACCAGGAAATAACATGTGTCACCGAATGAAATGCACGCATTCTTCTGCTCGGACACAATCTCATCCTTTGTTGGGAGAAGAAAGACTCGTTTTTCGCACTGCATGGGGTGGAGTGAAAGGTCCTCACTTGGTGTCGCGTTCTCTTCAGTTTCCTCACGCGGATCTAGAAGGGGCAAGGGGTACTGACCGCCGACCTTCTCAAATTCAATTCGATCCCCACATTTTTCAGGGTGGGAGTTTGGGCCCCTCGAGGTTTGGACCCCCGGCCTAAATCCTGGATCCGCTGGTTTCTTTGACTCTCCCTCCCTCACCACCTGTGTGACCCCCCTGCGGGAGCGAGGAACCTGGTTTCCTGGGGGCAGAGTCGATTCACATGTCATACGCACCTTATCAACGCAAGACGAGGCATTGAAGGTCACGCATGACGCATCTGGTGTGAACGAACCCGGCCTGAGGCGCATGCGTGGTGCGAGGCTCAAAACAAGACGCGATGCGCAGTGACGACGCGCATCCCCGCGAGGCGACGGTTCGCCAATAAACTCTCAACAACCAATAAGAATCTTGGGACCTGTTTCACACTGGATGCGTCACGCATTGCCTGCGTTGCGGACGCAGCACCCATTCACATACTAGTAATTTCACGGACATACAGCCCAAGACGCATCCAGTGCGCAATTGTATTGGTGCGCCCAAGATGGGAAACTTCTTTGATGATTTTAAACAGAGATAGAGAAACGTCGTTGAAGAAATATGGGTCAATATTCTTCCTCCGGAAGCAAAGATTTTGAACCCGAAGGCGGGCGCGCTCGTCGATCAAACGTCAACACGATTCGGTGATGACTTGTCAACTTGAGAATGAAACAAATTTCGTTGTGTAAAATTCCAATCATCCTGAGGCATTGTGGCGTCGTTGAAAAGGAGACATTGATTCTGGCACCGACCGAGCCTCGGCAAATCAGGCGAGAGTAATCGCGAGTTATTGGTTGAGGGAAAATGATTTTTTTGTCAGAGATGGCAACAGGGGGGTGGATTCGCATGAGGCGTCAGGAGCACCTCCCCTTAACTTGTCTGATTTCGCGTCCAACGGAACTTGTGACCCTGGTCTGAGCACAAATGTTTCAAAGGACACGGACGTGGAAACAATGCGTGTCCTGTCGTGACGAGACAGTGGGCGACTCCCATTGAGGACGCGGTCACACCGGGGTGTGAACTGCCGATGCTCTTGGCGCGACCCTCAGTCCCCGGTGCATCCAGATCGCTATCAGACATGGACATGAGCCCTGAACACTCTACGACTGTATACATCTTCAATTGCGTATCGGCACATCACACATACACACACCACACACCCACTAACCCCCACCAAAACACCACACACACCACACACACACACACACACACACACGGGCGCGCGGGCAAACCAGACACTGACGGTGGGGTGTGACCTTCGGATGCCTCATTCCAACTTCGAAAATTCGGACATTCCTTGGGTAGATCTGTTGCACCAAAGGACAAATCGCCAATTGCTTCAACAAGATGTTGATCCCTTCTCCACGATGGTCGCTCCCCGTTGTCTCTCCGTCACAACTCACAACCTCTGAGAGCCCACACAGAAGGAAAAGTGTTCTGTGGTTCCAAACGATGCCAAGATATAAAACCCCATATCCGGCGAATAGATCATCATCACGTGTGATCAGACGAAGCCAAGACAAGCAGGGGATGTTGGAGGGAAACACCAGGGGTTACTTGGGGCCCGGTCTCTCTCTCTCTCTCTCTCTCTCTCTGTCTCTCTCTCTCTCTCTCTCTCTCTTTCTCTCTCTCTCTCTCTCTCACACGAGTCAAAATAGCAGAAGTTGAAGTCGTCGTCCCCCAACGAAAGGTGCTCACCCCTCAACCAGATCTCAAATCTGCCTCTTTTGGGGTTGTGTTTTCCGGAAAGACAGCATCCTCGGACGCTTCCACCCTCCGCCTGGCGTCTGGGGGCGGTACCTGATGTATGCGCCCTGTCCCCCATTGTGCATGCATGCCACGCTTCATGTGAGAGGTCCACAGTTCAGCGGGATGCAAATATGGGATCCAGCGAAACAGGGGGCTTCGCATTACCGACATAGCGGTGGTTTTCACAAATTTTATGATCTTTCTCTCGTCGTGAAAATCTTTGAAGTATAAAGCACCGACAATTATCTGATTATTTTGAACACCGTTGGAGGTCTTCACTTCAAACCCCAAACTTTGATGTAAATCACTTAAAATTTCAAGATGCCTGCATTGTGCATCAATTTAAAATCAGATATATTACCAGCTCACGGCTGTAAGATGGTTACCTGACAAGATGCGTCACGCCTCCTGCTGCATGTGTCGCGTTAAGGTTGGGAACAAGTGTAAGTTGATCACACGGGGACGCAGGAATGCAGTGTCGCTTTGACAGAGAAATTGGTACTGAAATTCTTGAGATCTCTGAGAGCAACAGAGACAGTAACGCGGAAAGGAGAGAGACAGTGACAGAGAGCAAGAGCGAGAGAGACAGATACAGAAAGAGAGAGGGAGAGGAAGGAGTGAGAGAGACACAGAGACACAGAGAGAGACAGACAGGCAGAACACAACCGCCGGCGATCAATCCACCGGGGTCACAAATCCGTCGCTCCGGAAGGGCGCGCCACTCGGCGTCTTCCGCCGGCGCATCGTCCCCACAAGTAGTTCCTTGTCTTCAATTAATGCGCCTCGTGTGTCTCAATGGGAGGCGTCGGGTGCGCAGACGTGACGCGGTGCAAAACCCCTCCCGCACAAGCGCAGCAAATTTCCGAGTCAGGAAATGAGCGAAGACAACGGGAAGAGAAGCGTCTTTTGAGACGCGAAGACGCCGCCGCTTGATGCGCGTGCGCGTCGTCTGTAGTGCGCGATGAAACGACGTGCAATTAGCAGAGAATCGGGTTCACGCTGCGTGCGTCGTGCGCTGCGTTCCTGCAGAAGTCTTCTTCCCAAACTGAGAGTTTCCGGAAATTGGAAATGAAAACGCACCCTTTACACATAAATGTCGACATAGCATTGGGTGACCACTGTGTTTGCATTTGCGTTTTGGGGTTTGCGGAACACCGCCAATCAGCGCTTTATCGACTGCGACGCTACGCTCGTGGACGTGCGCAGGGATACAGCTCAGGACGCTTCTGGTGTGAAGCGCCTTGTCATTTTTCCGACATTACGATGCCAATTATTTCAGACGCAACGCGCCTTGCATTTTCCACCATATTCACCCACACTGACGAAATCAAAGGCACGAAGTGTGGCAAGAGAAATGCATTGAAATGCAAGATTCGTCATGTTCGCCACACGCACCAGGCTGTCAACGAGAAAAGGAGCAGCCTTGCAGACAAGCCACGAGTACTGGGAGGCAAGCAGCTACGTCCAGCATCGCCTGTGTGAGAATACGCCTCCGAAGTGGACACAGAGCTCTGAACCGTCTATAGTTCTTGAAAATTGTCCAATGGACAATTGTGGCAACGCTGCTTCTTTTGTCTCGTCGCCGAAATGAACACGAACCTCACAATCCGAACTGGGTGCGTCACACATCGCGACCGCAAATAAGGCAAAGGCCAGTACATAGCAGAACACACCAGAGGGGAGTGTGAACTGTATCTGAGAGGTGTGTCCAGAGAGAAGCCCAAAGTCACCACTCTCAAAAGCTACTGAGAGCCACTGACTTGTTCCAAGCTGCACATGTGTGAATCAAGAACAAACCCAACCCTACAACCAGCGCTTTGACTCAACCCTGCAAACAGCTGTTTGGCCTATGACCTGCGCTGTCAAGCCACTCGCTTGATGTGCTGGTCCACAAGCCAACCCTTCAATGTCCATCTGCTGTTGCGTTTTTCCTGACACGAGACCCGATGGCACTCACGAAGGGCATCAGCCCTTTGGTCTTTGAGGACGACACCCCTTGGCGTGTGACATGTTTCACAGCTCATCGTTCACAGCAAGCGAATTTGTCGTCCTCGCCACCCTTCCACCCTGACCTTGACCTTGCCCAACCCCTCGCCCCATCATCACAATGCTACATCCAACATAAATGAGGTTGGGTCTGTTGCCCAACTGAATTGTTGATTCAGCACCAGTGCAGCAAAATTTCTGCGCAATTGCAGCTGCAGGGAAGAAGACTTTTCCAGAAAGCACGAGCCTGCAGAAAGCAATGTCTCCTTTCTACGCCACGGAAGAAATTCGACCTGGATGCCATGTGGACGGTCCGCGAGGCCTGGAGCTCGTGTCGTGTTTCGCTCAGAGTCGTGACGACTCGGCTCGAGTCTCGTTTACAAGACCAGGAAATAGAAGAAAAACTTGTGGCCGTGTTCACACCAAGTGCGTCGTGCGTCGCGTGCCTTCTGGGCTCGTAGGTCTGCCATGATTTGACTGGGTGGCGCGACGCAAAGATGTTCGTTGGGACAAAGTCACCAACTCTGCAGTGAGCCTGTGGTTGTTCCTCCAGACCCCAAGCATCGAGCCCACCAATGGTAGATGTCAGGGGACGGGAAGCACAACTGCACGCGAATGGCGTCAGCCCTGGGAGAAACGTGCGTAAAAATCTCCATTCATGTTGCATTTTACCAATCAATGCAGGTCTCAATTGATGCAACATTCAAATCAATGCAAAATTGGAGACGCAATGCGACCTGAACCCGCCGCCCCCTGCATGACACAAGCGACGAACCTTTGCACTCCAGAACAAATCGCTGCTTTCAATGCATTTTCCACCTGGGTTGTCCGGAGCCATTTACCAATCAACCATATTCTGCCACGAACCTAAACATTAGTGGAGTGACACGCGCGCGTGTGTGGACGAGCAGAAGATGGGTGAAGTGGAGGATGATGGGAACTGTGCTCACCGCGCAGGGCTCCGCTCACTCACCCGGAAGCACCTCGTCCTCCAGGTGCGTCGGGTGTGGCAGTCCCAGCCCCGTGTCACTGTCGCACGCACTCGTGAATTTGTTTGTCTTCGGTGCACGCACGTGTGTGTATGCGAGAGAGAGAGAGAGAGAGAGAGAGAGAGAGAGAGACAGACAGACAGACAGACAGACAGACAAACAAACAGACAGACAGACAACCAGACACACGGAGTGTGCGTGTGTGGTGAGTGCGTGTGTGCAAGTGTGTCTGTGCGAGTGTCAGTGCGTGTGTGCGCACCGGTGTGCGCGTCTCTGTGTGTAAACGTACGTTCGTTGTCATGTTATGCAACACAAAAATGTCTGCTTTCTGACCATAACCACAAACCAAACCACATGAATACTTGCTTAACGCAGGAAATTCCTGTGTTTGAACTGTATCGAGGTGACAACCAGAGTCGAAATTTGAAACAAACATCTGCGCCGCTACTTTTGTCACAGATTTGACCGCAATAGTGTTCTATTGTGGTGACCGGCCTGTCCCTGTCAAACGGCCCCTTCAATTGATGCGAACACTGTTCTGAACCACTCCAATTATGACATTATCCGCTCAAAGTGCCCATCGATTGTGATGAACAAAGCTGCAGGTTTATACGGCAATTAACCCGATCGCTGTCCGTGGTGCAGGCAGGTGGGGACGGGGTGCGTCGTGCACTGCGACGCCGGGACGTCATTGGACGCGACGACGCTGCGTCCGTTGACTGGAAGGGGGGGGAATGACAGGAAAAGAGACAAGAGAAGAGAAAACAGAGGGAAGAGAGAAGAGCAGCGCCATGTGTGTGTGTGTGTGTGAGTGTACGTGTATGTGTGTTGCTACGCTTAACACCAGGGTTGACGCACCCCGTGTGTGCCCCGCACAACACGACCAACGGGCGTCATAAGTTTTTGAAGCGTAACCCTCTGATTACCGTACCCAGAGTCGCCGCGGATCACTGCGTACATTGTTCCTCTCCACGACACGTGCACTCAATGAGGCACGGGATAAATCATCAATCAATGCGGCATAATGGTCTGAATCACGACCATTTGGCTCGAGCACCTTTTGAATGGGGAGATAGAAGGATCATGCAGGATGATCCAGAATCTCGAACCACTGCTGCGTTTGTGAAGGTCCAATACTTGTCCATGTTGGAAATGACAATTTGTTTTGTTTGAGACAGCGTGTGAGCATCCCATGTGGAATGTAACGACGAGGCATTTGTTGTTTTCTTTTTTTTCGGGACAAGAACCACGCACAGTCTTGGAGTTGAAACCCTGAAAATCCCAGTCTCTAGGTTTCGGGACCAACTTGGAATGGCCAGAGTCTGCGCCCCACAACTTGAAAATATAGATCTACTCAGAGCCTTGATGAGTTCCTGGCTATTTCAGGTGGAACTTGAAATTCCCAGACACACCGTGTCTCCTGGTTCAGTGTGTCTGTTCATTTCAGAACAAACGGTTCCAGCCAACTCGGGCTCACGACGCTCGTAACGCAGAGACCGTTCGAGAGGCTCGGGGCGCAGCGACGCCACTTCAAAACGCGTCGCTTCCGACGCGGAAACGCGCGTCGCCGCCATCGTGCGCAACATGTGACCTTCCAATCAATCCTCTCCACACGGGGGCGCAAAAAAAAGTTGACAGTCACAAAAAAGTGAGGAGACTTGACTTTGTATGCAAGGTCCCCTACAAAAGGCAGGGGCATTGAGCGACGCGTCGCGCTATCGACCTCCGCTGCCACTTTTTGCGCATTTTTGTCGAATTTTTCCTGGCGCTCATGCGTCTCTGACTGCGCGGCGTAATGCGACCTCATGGATCAGGAGGAAACAAAGGATCCTTCCGCCTGTCGAATCATGAAGCGCCGCATGTGAAGTCAATGTTCATTGACGGAAAGAAATGGAATGAAAAGGTGCCCCTCAAACACGAGATGTCTGACTGCCAAGTGATGCGTTGGACATTCACTGTATCTGACTCTGGTTGGGGATGCGACATGCAAAGCCACGACCTTTTGCTGACGGGACCAAAATGTGACGTTTCGGTTCAGAACTCAGTCAATGGCGTTTGCTCACTGTTCATCACTTTTCAAAGCGAACACGAAGATTCTGAGGGGATTGGGAAGGGGGTCAATACGGCACGCGAGGTTGGGGGAGACGCATGAGAGAGTGGGTCTGGCGCAGGGGAAGTCCAGGGTTTCTTCTGCCCAGGTCGCAACGCGCGCGCACACACACACACACACACACACACACCTTGTCCTTGTAGCTGGGGGACCAGCACCTCTCTCTTTCCCTGACCTTCATCTTTTTTTCGTCAAATACAAGGCGCCCACCAACGTCCCTGTGAGGTTTTGACGACGTCGTGGGTCCCCCCCCCCCGGCGGCTGTTCGGAATCCGCGTCGCGATCCGCTGATCTCACGCAATCGTCACGCTCCGCTTGACTTTCACAGGAGTCAAGGCCCGAAAACATTCACCACATACGTATTTCAACACATATTTCAAAGAGTCAAACTTCCGTTGGGCACAAGTCGCAAATACTTGACAGGTATGCGAGCGGTATGCGCAGTGATCATGCGTCGATCCCCACACGCGTTACAATTCTCTTTGGACTTCAGGGTGTTTGAAATCCTTGTCAGAAAGAGTGTTCAGCACGGGTGTTTGGGTCCACCTGACGCATCAAAACACTAAAACTCCACTCGCTGCACATCTAAAGTAACAACAGATTTCAAAACAAGCAAAAAGCAAAAACACGTCCTTTCCCTGAGAGACAAAAAAAGTCAGTCGGGCACTTTTTACACCTTCAGCAAGCCAAACATGCGGCCACCACCGTGGTGTTTGCGGACCTGTTCCCCTGGTTTCCTTCCCTCCCCGTCCTGGGAACGATCAACACTCCCGGGGGAACCGTGTTTGGTGAACCAACACAGAAGCCGTGTTTGGCGAGGAAACAACCAGCACGACCATCGACTCCAAAGTCCACACAGATTGCGTAATGCAACGCTCTTGATCACGTCCTCTGAATAATCGTTTTAATTTGTGCGCGTTTGGCAACAGCGCATCAGATTGGGGTTGTGGTTTCTCAGGGGTATCATTAGAGTCTCGCTCGAAGGGTCTCGATTTCAGCCGCCGCGGTGATTACGCTGATAATCACGGATTGAGCGCATCTTCGTGTTAGAACTTGAGCCGCGATCCACTGCAGCAGATCCGCGCTTATCGACCGCCGTCATTCGGCGGCGCGCAGACGGCAGACCAGACCAGGTGTGTTTCACGTCAGATGCGTCTGCGCTGCGACGTGCAATCCTGGGTCATTGGACGTTGCGTTGACCTTTCACTTTTCATACAGGTGCGCAACGCAACACGTGTGATATCGGTACCAGCATCGTGTGGCCCCACTGCATGCAGCTGGTTTACGCATGCCCTGCACGTTCCTGCAGCGTGACGCACACATCTTCTGCCAAAAATTTCCCAGTCACTCTCACCGCCTGGCAAACAATGCAGATGTAAATCAGAAAACGCAGTCAAACAAATCTGTCAAAGCAGTGAATGAAAAACTGAATGTGTTGCAAAAATTTCTGGTTCTGATTTCCAGAAGAGGAGATTCATCCACGGTGTGCGATTGTCCGTGTGTGATGTATGACAGATTCAGATGTGAGAGTTTTTGGGTGTGATCAATGCAAGAATAAATTTCCAGAACTTGTCTGAAGTCACACACAAGGCCTACCTTTTCACACCACAAGAGCATGCGTTCACGGAGAGTTTCTGCGTAAGAATGGGAGTCACGTCCAACGAGAAAAAGGCGTCAATTTGGAAAATCTCAAGTCACAAACCCACGACACTTTCCACCATTCCCAAAAGCGTCCCCGCTTCCCTCCGCGTGTCATCTCGGGACGAACCAGTTCATCCATCATACAGGGGCGGGACGGACAAACAGGGGCGATGTGTCCACGAGGATCGAGTGTTTCGATCGGTGTCAATGACGAGCTTTGCCCCCCTCCAGCGACTCCAAACAAACCCCCGCGGCGATGGGGCGTGAGGGCGCATCCCCTGCGCGGCTCAGCCCCATACTGCATCACACAACGTCAAGTCAAGGTGAAGTTTTGTCCTGCATAGGTTTACCAAATTGCTGTGGAGAGATTCAAAGCAGAATGTCATGGCCTGGACCTGACTAGTTTTGCCTTGTGTTGACCTTCAAGAAACAAACGCCCAAGGTGTCACCTTGTCGCTTTGGTCAGTGGTTCTGGAGTTGCTGGATCTCTGACACACCTGGACACTGCAGCCTGTTTTTGCATTGGAGATGTCAGACACTGCGCCCCTTGACCTTTGAGTATCTCACTGCTGACCCGACAGCTCAGAGCTGCACCTTTTCCTGCGATGGGGTCACTTCTTACAAAATCCAGGCTTTCTGCCTGTGTTGCACAGGATCGAGGGCACGAAATGCGCATCAACGCAGCGGTGTTTGCACGTGGGGAAGTGAATCTATTGACCGACTCGTCAGGTCCGTGTTTGGATTGTGCCCCACACTCGACGGATTTGGTGATACTCAGCATGCACCACTGAAAACTGCACATTCATGAACACACACACTCACACTGACACCTCACCTCACCTCATCTCTCGCTCTCTCTCTCTCTCTCTCTCTCTCTCTCTATCTCCCTCTCTCTCTCTCTCTCTCTCTCTCCTTTATATCCTGCTCTCTCACTCTCTCCCATCTGCTCTCTTCCTATCGTTCTTTCTCGGCACACAGACACGCTTCCACAAAGGACGAAGGACAAGCTGGAAAACGAGGCCTCACTGACCTCCTCTCATTCCTGAGGAATCAGAGTCCACAGCTTCCACTGTAAGGAAACAACGGACACGTGAACCAGGGCGACTCGGGCACTTGGTCCGAGGGTTACTCACAAACGAGCGAGCACACTCAAACATTGATTTTGGTCATGGATTTTTGATGACAATGGATACTTTTTTCAAGGCACTGTGTCACCTCCTTTGTGAAGCTTGGGAAAGGAATCGAATGGCGTCGAAACGTTTGGAAAACACTCGTCACTTTCTGATCAGTGGCTCTCAGTCTTGTTTGCACTTTTTTCCCAAAACAATTGTTACAAATTCGTGCTCGCCCAACTTTTTCATGCAGTGCACAGGTTTTTTGAATTTGTCGCAAAACACATCGTCACGCCATGTTTGTCACTGTGTCAACTTTTTTGACCAAAATGACATCGTGTTGAACTATGAATCTTTCAACAAGTTCTTTGTTGGTTCCACAACTCCCTGTCACCATGGCAATGATCTTTTTCACACGCAGTGAAATGCATTCAACAGCATATTTGCTTTGGCACCACCCAAATCTTATCTGAGATAAAATCTTCTGCATTTTTCATCCCCAATGGTGGATATTTCTGTTGTAACGTCCACATCACAATTGACACGCAACGAAACCAAACACGGTGAAAAACACATTCCCGTTCAACAGGTCCGACGAGACAACACGTATTGATTCAGTATTTGAGTTCCAGATCTCGCACTCCAGTTTCTTTTCCATCCCTGTTGAAAATATGCGATCGTCCTTGGTCCACAAATCCAGAAGTGATCCGGCAAACCAACACGTCTTAAGTGTGTCTTCAATGGACGACCCCTTTTTGCTCCTCGGGGGGGCGGGGCGGGCGCCGCCGGGCGCGGGCGGGGGCGCGGGGCG
>JAAUXT010142790.1_pt1 | contig 35890 bp, 38 predicted proteins | sample 7278171 | NCBI WGS metagenome assembly JAAUXT01 (sample SAMN14350112, study PRJNA611818) | marine sediment metagenome | isolation source: surface marine sediment (1.8m) | place: French Polynesia: Moorea | collected 2018-08 | reverse complement strand
ATGTCACACAACTGTCACTCAACTGTCACCCTAAAGAGTGACTATGGTGACAGTTATTCTTTGTAGTTAATTTTTTTTTTAGTTTCCATCACTTTTATAGAAATAATTTCTGCATATACTTATGAAATATAACAGATACAAGAAATCCATGTGATAGTTAGTGTTATGTTTGATCTCACGCTTGTGAACCACCCATCCAGGAAAATGCTTTGTGTTTGGTTTACAGTGTTTAGGTTGCTGTGTTGAGGTTGATTCTCAAATCACCAGGAGCTCCATGGAGCATGGAGCTCCTGGTGATTTGAGAATCAACCTCAACACAGTAACCAAAACTTTTCCCTGACTTTTCTTGTGATTTTTTTCATTTTTTCTGACTTTTCTATATTTTTGCCAAAATTGCCATTTTTCCTGACTTTTTCCTGACTAGATAAAGTCTTCATAAATTTCCAGGTTTTCCAGACCGAGTGGGAACCCTGTTTGGGCTACAAATTTCGCTCCGACCTGGCAATACTGAGGCTGGTCTCAGGATATAGCCTCACCGGAAGTGCCAGCGTGTTCAAAAATCTGGACACTATTTTGAGGGTCTTCACTGAAGAAACATCAGAAGTTTTTACAGCTTCGGTTCTGTGACTCGACAACAACAACAAACGCTCGCGACCTCGGTCGCACAAGGTGCTCACGCGGATGGAAAGACATTTGGGATGAGCCTCGTGCATGGTCAAGCTTGTGGTGATCCAGAAGAGCAACAGCTCATGGGCCAACCCCAAAACGTTTGCTGCGCAGCAATCGAGAGATGTGTGTGTGTGTGTGTGTGTGTGTGTGTGTGTGTGTGTGTGTGTGTGTGTGTGTGTGTGTGTGTGTGTGTGTGTGTGTGTGATTTGGTTCCGAAGCCTCATCTTTTGATCCAGTCAAGGGACTTCTTTTCTATCCTCTCTGAATGAAGTCAAGGCAATACGCACCCTTCAATGAATTCTTGGATGCAGTTTCCACTGGTGATGAAAACGGCTTGACCACGCTTGAAAATGCATGCCATGGCTGACACACATGGAGGGAATCCCTTTTGGGGAGCCCGGTCGCGATGACGTTCATCTCAGGTGGTGACATCTTCGGTTTGAATCGTTTGTTTTGGCGCAGGCGCAGCAGCTGTCTAAACATGGAGTCGCATTCACAACCTGAAATGCAGCTTTAAATTTCTCACGTTTCCGTATTTGACCCCTGCATTGACTGATCCATCGACGAACTCACCACCGAGGGTAAATACATCACATAGGTGACTTATGTACTGTGTTGAATTGACGCTAAACCAGGAATGACCATGGAAAACTTGGGCGAAATGTCAGATCAACAAACCGTGGAGACGGGGAATGCAGGCCCAGGCGGTAGCGTCACTGAGGTGAGTGATAATTCAGTGGCGACAGTGGCGCCGCCCCCAGAGGAGGCGGTCAACAACTCCGATTTAATCGGTGCGCACGACCTCTCCCCTACCATTTCTCAGTCGGAGGCCGTATCGGTCAGTGTGGCCAACATGATTGACTCCGGTGACTATCGCTCTCCGATGACATCGATGTGTGACTCGTACCAGTCGCTGAACGGCGGGGGCCGTCTCAGCCCGGGCTACAACGCCAGCCCCAGCAGCAACACCTACGCCACTCTGACGCCGTTGCAACCACTGCCGCCCATCTCGACGGTGTCGGACAAGTTTGCACACGGGGCTTCGCCGAATGTCTCTGGAAGTTTTACACTTATGCAGAACACTGTGGGAGGAGTGGGAGTGGACATGAACAATAGTTACAGGTATGACCACCCCAAGTTGGGCGGCATGGGCGTTAACATGGGAGTGTCGCCCACGCTGGGCACGACGCCGATGTCGATGGGTTCGATCGGCACGTCGTACGGTGGAAGCGGGTACGCGCAACCGCAGGCGCCGCTCTGCTCGTACCCGGCGCCCGGCACCGGCTACGTCTCGCCGCAGAACGGCATCCACTCTCCGAAGCAAGAACCTAAGGTCCACATGTCACCCAACAGCTTCGGATATGACTCTTACCGGGGTGGCTTTGGCTCCCCACCCTCCTCCAGGTTACACTCGCCCAATGCAATGATGCCGACCACCCTCAACGGGCTTCATGCAAACCCCGTTTCACCTCACAGTCACCACCACTTAGGAGGACGTCTTGACCGTCCGCCCTCCTCAACCGATTCGCAGGGGTCGAAGCAAGGAGAATTGGAAGAGATCAACACCAAAGAATTAGCACAGAAGATCAGCAGTGAGTTGAAACGCTACAGCATTCCACAGGCAGTGTTTGCCCAGCGGGTACTGTGTCGAAGTCAGGGAACGTTGAGCGACCTTCTGCGCAACCCGAAGCCGTGGAGCAAGTTGAAGTCCGGCCGAGAGACGTTCCGACGAATGTGGAAGTGGCTGCAGGAGCCCGAGTTTCAGCGTATGTCTGCACTCAGGCTCGCAGGTATGAGTACGTGTTATTTTTCTTACTCTACTTTTTATAGAAGAAACGCAACAACAAAATGTATTTGAATGTGTCAAGATGTCAGTGCTTGTATCGCATGGAAAAAATTGTGCTTCAGTGAGAACGAATTTTTGGTGGCCTTGTGTCGGGTCGAGAGAAGAGCCTTGTCTTGTGTTCCTTGCGCGGTGGCATTGAACGTTGAAGACGCGCTCTCAGAGAAGCATCGCTACCGGGACGCGCGTCTGATGCGGGAAATAGTTTCCTGGGCGACCTTGGCGATGCGCAGCGTAGCGAAAAAAGGAACCTGTATTCTGAGTGAGTGAACTGCAAATTAGATTTCCAAAACATGACACAAAAAATAGAGAGCGAAGCGGCAGCAAAATTGTCACACGTCAAAAACAACTGGGCATTGAACTTTTTCGGTGCCAAAGTGTGTTCATGATTTGGATGAAGACTGGAATGAAAAAAAAAACCCGGCTGAAATCAAAATCCGGCACAAACCAAACTTTTCGGAGTTCAAAAAATAGGGGGAAACCTGCCTACAAATCAGAAGTCTTCGAATTGGCCTTTGGTGATCACAGCAGTGATCAAAACCAAAAGCTGCTCAAGAACAGAAAGTTTGCAACTGTTGCTTCCAGCGTGCCATATGTTATTTTTATCAAGGCATCTCTTGGTTCTGTGCACACAGAAATTTTATTTGGCTCGCAAAAGATATATAAAAAAAGACACAATTTGTGAACAACTGCAAACCTCATGCAAAGCACAATTCTGACATGTTGATACAAGGCTGCACATGTGAAAGTCAGTGAAAAAGAAAAATAAAAGTGATTCCAGGTTTGGTGCAAAGTTCGAGCGCACAAAAGTCTGGAGAAAAAGTGTTCTGTCAAATTGAGAGTGTTTTTTGCGAGACCTTTGTGATGATTTTACCTGAAATTCAGTTACCTGATTCGCTTATTTTCGTGCGCGTTTTGCAACTTGACAATCTGCATTTCTACACACACAAAATCTTTTGCTGCGTTTGCGTGATGGTTATGTCCATGCACTTTTTCGGTAGACTAGTGTGTATGCATTTCTGACCATTTCTTCTTCACTGAGACCAGGCACAGGGTAGAGACGCGCGTGGTGGAACCCGCGCGCGCTGCTGCAAAGTCTTGCTGACCGACAACGAAATCTTTCTTCCTTCCCAAAAATATGTCTCTCCCAACGACTCGTTCTTCTTCCGTTTGCGCACTTTCAAATTTCACATGAATACCATTTGAAACCTTGTACGGAATGTGTATTGATCATCGAAAAGGAGATGGTAAACTGGTTAATTGATCTTCGCAGGTCTGCTATTGATCCTCTTGTATATTGTGCATGTAAATTTCATTGACTTCTCTTGTAGTTGTGATTTGGCTGCTGCCTGCCAATGGTTTTGTTCGAAATGTGTCAGGTAGTTCAAAGATCGCGGGCAAGTTGGCATTTTCAGATCGAGAAGTCCGAAAGTTGCTTTGTTTGAACAAACTGCATTGTAGAAGGTCCACTTTGGGTTGCGGTAATGTTGTGCAGCAAAGGAAAAGTTGTCCAAAAAATGAGGATGATAAATACATTGAGGTTGACACTTCGCGCAGCTCAGACTGTTTCTGTATTTGCATTACCTACTTGGCGGTTCAGAGTGGTACCGAGGCGGTTTCCGAACTCCTCTTCCCGGCGCATTTATTTGCCATGCAACTTCGTTCAGATGCAATTTTCTCACTGCGACACCCCGCCATAAAGAGGCGAATTATGTTTGATTTCTTCAGGTCTGTATTATAGAAATGCACTTTGGATGCCGTAAGTAAATAGCGAGGCATTTAACTCTGGAAGTGCGACACCACTTTTAGAAGCGGCCCAAATAATAAGCACCTCATTTGGCCCAATATTGCACGTAGGTCCTCAGTCTGGAATATCCAGAAGAGATAATTTGCAGGAAACCACATACCATTGCAGCTGAAAGGCGTTGGGGATTTCTCTGCCTTTTGCTCAATGGCAATCACATGGTCGTCAATTGTGGTGAAGCATTGTCATTTCTTGACTGCTGTGCAGCACTTCTCATTTCACTCAACACAATGTGTGACAGTTACAGCTTTATTTGGAAACATCTCAAAAAATCTCCGAAGTGGGCCTTTCTCTCCTGTAGTTTTTGTGGATTCAAACAAAATGCAAGTTTTATCCATGAAACACTGCAGCCCAAGAGGACTGATGTGGTTGGAAGGGTTTTCCCAGGGGTTTTTTGACCATATTTGTTGTCGTCTTTCGCGAACTCTTTTTTGTTCCTCAAACCCAATCACAGTCGAATTACGCCTTGGTAATTCATGCATACTAATCGCCCAAGCAACCAAGTTATGATTGTGATAGCCCGAAGGTTGTTCACTTTTAATTGGGCTTCATTTGCTCGTTGGCCTGTGCCAATTTTAAAGTGCAAATGTTTATGATTTAGCAATTGATGTGAACCTGAACAATTTTGCGGGGAAAAAAGTGGTTTGCGGGTCATCTGCACAAAAAGCAACTGGACTTTTGTTGTTGTGCGCACAAAAGTGCTGTCTTCCTGACTTGCACCGCGGTCGTCATGAATTGGTGTTGAAAATTCAGGTTTGAGGAAATGTTTTGACGAGCCAATACTCGCAGAATTTTCTTGCGTCTCGCGGCTGAGTGCAGCGCGATAGTGCGCGGTTTTGTAGGTGTTGTCCTCGAAATGTGGGTCCCGACAATGCAGGAGGGTATTGTGCAGTCATGTCCAGCGTGTTTGCCTTTGTCTCATGTGTCGGCTTCTCAGTGCCAGCTTCACCGTGTTCATTTCCATGCTCTTTCAGGTTGTGAGGCGCGTGCCAAGAAGCACTGACGCGAATAGTCATAGAGCCATCAGCTTCTGGCATCAACCATAAAGGACATGCTACGCTTACAAAGCTGCCTCTGCCCCTTAGATCTTTTTACCTCTTGCTGATAAGTATAAAACTGATTGTTACATGCTCAAAGCTCGGGTTATGACACCCGGATTATCCATTCTGACGACACAATGGATGGAATCGCCACGCACGCTTTGTGACTGCGTTTTTGGGCGTTTCGCCATCCGTTCCTCTATCATTGCCACGAAACGAACGTCTTGTTGCTTCATATGGTAATTGCTTTGCCAGCAAACACCACCATCAAATGGTAGTTTGCAGCAAAGGCGTTGGCTTAGAGGCTTAGCTGCAGAGCAACCTCCGCTGCATGGAAGCAAAGGCCGCACTGCACATGTTACCGCCTCGCGAACTCTTTCAGCCATATTTAAGTGTAGCGGCACTGAAAATCTCAATTTCCTAGCAAACAGCGCCACGAGCTTGGGTAAAGCTTGCGGACCATCTTTGTTTTGCCTCTCGGTTTGCCGAAGCAGTCGGCTGTATTTTGTGCCCTTGCGAACAATTATCGTCCAGGAGCATATGTACATCATGCTCGTTTGATGGTTAACGCAAGGTGTTGTGAGTGGCACTTGGGTCGCATTGTGTGCACATGAAACACTCCAAACACTGAACAAACAGCAGTGGTCTTGCCCCGTAGCTCCTATTAAAAACTTGGATGCTTTCTACAAAGGAAGCCCAGCTTTTTGAAAAGACTACATTGCCGAAGGGTATGATCACAGTAGATTGGCTGGGCTTCAGAACATTTCCATGGTTTGCCACACCTATACAAAAAAAAATCTTGTCTTTTTGGGTGGAGAATGTTAAACACACAGTCAGCGACAAATTGCGTTCTGACGAAGGCAGAATTGGAGCGATTTACGAGAAGTTTGCTGCACATGAAACAATGCTATTCTTTGATTTCTGCGGGGACGGAAGGCACATTGGGTATTTGTGTCAAAGAAAGGTTCTTTTGACGTCTGTTGTGTGAAGGGATCTGAAATCACGCTCTGTGACTCTGCCTGCACCGATCAGGCCGCTGGAAGGATCCAGCCTGCAAGATGCTTTTCCTTAAGTGTATTCTTTTGTAGACGTGAAGGTGTCAGGACTTGATAGATAGGGCTGTTCAGTTCGCATAAAGTGCTGAAAGGCTTCCAAATGTAAAGGATCCAAGTTTCTCCTGCACGAAGGAAGAAAAGGCTTGGAGATACGTGATAACCATTTGTGCGGTGTGATATGTAAGTTGAAACTGAAAGAGCGAGAACCTCTGCGAATTTACAGCGCCGCACATTGTCCCTGTTTTTCCCGTTTAACTGCCGCAATAGCGCTTTAATTAGTGGTCTTTTACCTTCTAGCACGCCCTGAGGACACTCGCGCTCTGTGAAATGGAAACGCTGGGGTAAAAATTGTTTCTGGCAGAAAAAATATTCAGGTGCCGTATTTGGTTTCCCTGGCAACACACTAACACATGGGGCCATCGCACATGCAGATGCGCTGAAGCGATATGGTCCCCGACCATGAAGACAAGCGTGCTAGCCTTGCAGCGAGAAAGCAAGCGCATCTGGCCACAATCCATCTGCCTCGAATGGATGATGCTTCCTTGCCCAAACACGTCTCTTGTGAGCAGTCCTATTTTCCTGCTTACGATAACTAACACGGAGGGAATTCGTTTTCCCATTCAAGGCAGTTGTGCCAGTAGTACCCGTAAAAACTTTCAAACGTTTCTGCCCCTTCTGGCTCCGTGGGTCAGGAGGGTTAACACAAGAGGGTTGGCCAAGGTGGGTGTATTTTGCTGTCTTTGAGGACCTGTTCTTCAACAGGGAAAGTGACACGGGTCTCTCAGCACAAGCCTTGCCCAAGAACCTGGATGGGTCATCATCATGAGTTTCTGTGGTGAGCTGAGACTTGGTCCACTGTCAACTTTCAAGCCAAGGAACCCAATGTCAAAGTACTGTAAACTCCGTAAAAAGTCGTGCCCATGTGCAGGTCACACCCGCAAGTTTGAACCACAAAATCAGAAGAAAAATATTCTGTGCATTAAATTTTTTAAAAATTTGTGGAGAAATATAAAAATACCTTCAATAAGTGAGTTTTTAGAAAGATCTATTTGCCTTACAACTATCCAAAAAGCACAAAACTTGGCCAAACTTCAACAAATCTCTGCTATTTATTCCCCACATATTGGTTGCACCCGGATTTTTGGTGTCCAAAACTGGCACAAAAAGTGCGAGAAAGCATGGGATTTCACGGAAACACAATTAAAAAAAAAAGAACACAATGTCCAAGTTACACAATGTTTATCGCGCTGATATTGGTTTCGTCGCGTATATTTGTCTGCGAAACCCCCTGCAAAAACGAAATCTGCTTTGCCGGGTTTATTAACAAAGCAAAAAATGGTGATATTTACCTGTTGTTTTGAAACGAGCAGAGGAATGGTCCAACTAGGGGTTGGAATCAAGTCATATTGGTGCAAAATGAACATTCCAGGTGTATTTCAGTTTTGGTTGTGTGAAAATGTTAGTTTGGACCAGTTGGCAAAAATGGTTAAATTTACTAGCTGTTTTTTTGATGAAATCCCCTGGTATATTTATCAGCTGCAAAGTGTGTTGATATTGGTATCCTCGAATTTTTGTTCACAAGTGGGGGGGGGGGGTAAAGCAACCAAGTTGTGTTAATTTTTATAAAAAAAGCATAACTTGGTTGCTCCCCCAACACACACACACACACACACACACACACACACACAAAATGAAATCAATGAAGTTGTTTTGCCAGGTAAAAAAAACAACCAAGGGATAATGGTTATTGGTTTCACCAAACCGATGATTGTTGCAGGTGAGAGATTTGGAAGGCACACGGCTGATTCTTTTGGAGTGTAGTTTTGTTTTTGTTTTCACAAAAAAACATCGAAAGGTGGAGTGTTTATTCGCACCCCGCACCCCCCCCCAATCGCAACAAAAAGTGTGCATTGCTTTTGTGAATGGCACTGATCGTCTTGGTCCTGTAGTGGGCAGCAAGCAGCACGAAGGCATTCAGGGTAAATTGATTCAATGCACCTTGGGCTATTAGCCACGCCATTTGTTCAATATCGTTGGACATTTCGGTTGTTCATCTCAAATCTGTCGGCGAATTGTTTCCATGACTGATTTGTGGTCGGTGTGCCACAGCCAGTGTGGAAGCGGAGCGGACTGTGCTGTGAAATGCCGTCTCCAGGTTGAAGTCTCTCCTCTGTTCCGTTGCGTGTGCTCGCTGTTTAAAATTTCACCTCAATCCAAATTCTGTTTTACCCACAGGATGTGATTGAATCTGAAAATTAATTGTTTGTCTTTTGCAATTATAATGAACACTATTGGCTTACGACAGATTGTGGATAGTGTTTGATATCAATAGTAATCATGCCATGAGGATACGGTTGGGGTTGGTAGACTTGTTATCTTGTTATTGATTGGGCAGTGGCAGACTTGTCAATAGTGATTCCCCAAAGGGTTGTCATTTCGCTGTATACCTCTGCTCTTTTTGTGATTTGCCTGCTATTTAGAGCCATCTCCCTTGTGGAGGCTCCCCCACTTTTCCCCTTGAGAGTGGTGCGTGTGGTTGACAACTGTGGTTATTTTCAAAGCTGCTTCGCTTTGGGTTTCTGGGGCATGACAGCAGTGCAGTTCACTGCGCCTGGAGAAGAGACTCGTCTATCTTCCGTCACTCCACTTTTCGAAAGGCGAACAAAAATCTGCTCAAAGAGAAATGACGCGAAATTGTACAATGCCGTGAGGCAACGTCCGCAGCGTGTTATTTTCAGAAACTTGCATTGCTTGTCTGTTATCTCAAATAATGAGTTGAAAACATTCAGCAAGACACGCAACATCAGTCTTGGTGTGCAATTGCTGTTTGTTTCAGTGACGTGGATTGTCTTCCAAAGTCTTGCTACTTTTGGTACGATGTTGCATGACTCACACTTGACATGCTGTATCAGTGCAGCTTGATAGGCGATGGTTGTGTGCGTACAGTCGTGCTTGATAAAAGACGCGTGCGCCAGTGTGTGCACGCGCCCGACACGCGAGATGGAGGGAGGCAGGGCTGCAAGGCTGGAGCTCAAACCCCGAGGTGATGATAGGACGGCAGTCGTTGCCTTTGCGGCATCACCGCCCATGCAAGGGAACATAAGCCAATCTGCAACCAAGGTCATTATGAAGGCTACACTTTTGTTTCTAATCCTCTTTGAGCAACTATACCCTTATTAGTCGGTGGCCATGGTCTAAAATATCACTGGCTGCGATGTGTCAACAACCAAAGATGCGCGGAACCAAAGCCAGATTTTGTGTGTTGCAGCAGCGATTATTTTGCGTTCTGCGTAATGATATTGATAAGGATTTCAGCTTTTGATAACATTTGGAGAGTTTATCTCTGCAGCTTCAGACAGACATCGGAATCAAATCTTCGAAGCAAGCGTGTTTCCCTGCCAGAATGAACGCTAAAAAAATTGGAGAAAACACCTTTTGTGCTTGTGTGGGAGAAAAATCTGGTGCACTTCTCTCTTTCCACTCAGCCGCAACCCTGACACAGACGAATTCACCAGTCTTGCGCATGTCCTTCAAATTTCACAATTTCTAATGCCATTGAGCTTCTGATTGAATCACCAAAGGTTCTAATAAAACAAGCCTTTCAAAGCTGGCCTGCTTTGTGATCTGTCTTGCAGATGCTCTGTGTTGGCAAAGGAGAAGTTAACATGTAGACTGCAAGAAAGGAAATGTCTTTGTCGGTGCGTCAATGTTATTTCAACTCATCGAGACAATGGCACAGAACTGCATCGCTTTGCAGGAATAGTTTTCCAAGCCCGGGTGCATAAATTCGTATAAATTGTGACATTCCAATTAACAGATAGGTCTTCTTTTATTGCTACTCACGTCTGCCAATAGGTGGCTCTGATTCAGTGGCCGAAGCTGGATGTGGCAAAAATGAGGCTACTTTTCTCAGGCCTGACCTGGCCCTTTTCGTGCTTTTCTTGCGGCAGGCAATTCAATCTTTGGCCCGGGCTTTCACTCTCGGCGCAAGTGGACATCATGGTTTCTGCAGGGCTGAGCATTCTACCGCGGTGTTTGTCCGCGATTGAGATGGACGTTGTACACGAGAAATAAATTTATGTCATGCACTTCATAAAGTTGGTTCATTTGGCCGAGTATGTATTTCACCAGGGTCACACTGGCAAGAGGAAGGCTTTTCAATCTCCTAACCTTGTCATGTGGAAACAAGGGCCAGGCGCAAGCGTGGATTTTCCTTATTACACTGCATAGCGTAGTGTCAGAGGTACCCCACGAAAATACACGCCATTTTCACCAGTCCTTGCTTGTTGTGATCAAAGCCAGGCAGTGGGGTGAAAGAAGTGATCTCTAGCCTTCTTCCAAACAAAGATAATGTGCGTTCAAGTTTGTGTGCATTTGAAACCCGCAGAAGAGTTAAGCTGCTTTAATGACTGTAATTGTCATGTAGAAAGACACACATGGTGCACGCACTAGATGTGATTTCGTTCTGTTGGTCAAAGCAGCTAATTCAACTATGGCTTTGGCTTTGCCACGGGAAAACTCACAGATATTTAGCCATGCATCTCTGTATTAAGTCCGGGTGTGAGCAAGGCAGACGGACAAGCCTCTTGAAGGGCTGCAGCATGAATGTAATTTGGACAGGCTTGGGCAGAATTTTCTCCCGATTTCCGTCCAGCAGAGACTCTCATTGCATGCCTAGAGTGTGTATCAGCACAGGACGGACCTAAATCTCAAGAGACTTGCGAGAGCTCATAACAACTGACATAAATGCTGGTATTTTCTCGTACGGTCCAAGCTAAAGGCTAAATCACTTGCTTAATATGGTGTGGCTGTTTAAATGACAAGATTTTTCGCAGCCGCTGGAACCGGTGGAAACACAGTGGGCAGCGGTGCAAGGTCAAGGGGAGAACATGGGAGAAGGAACATTGAGATTTTGGGTGGTCCATTTATTCGGTTGTTTTCATTCTCTGCCCGTGTCGCCTCTTGATGTATTCGCACAGGAAGCAAAGAACTATATCACGTCAGAAAAACTCTTTTCATGCTGTGGAAGTGATGTGAAACGACCGGTTCGTAATTGATATGACAAGCCATTTAATGTATTCATACCAGACACAACGGAGGCAACCGTTTTGCTTTGACCCAAACATGTGCGTGCAACCGTCCACAAATTCACCGAAATGCCTTTTGCGCCTGCTGAAAAGTAATGCAAGCTTCGCTATGTGAATTCAGATGGTTTTCCTCGACAAAATAACAGTGTTTAATTTGGCTACGCTTGGTTGTTTAAGCCTTTACCATGGCAACGGGAGCCTGGGATATTAACCGTGAAGTGTGACCATGTAACAAAGACTCACTCGGGCGTGGGACAAACGTACTAACTGTTTTTGTAGCAGGAATATGCATAATTGATGATATTTGCTTCAAATAGAACGGCTTACATTCAGGTTGAATACCGCGCAGTCATTCGAGAATGGTTCGCTCCATTGTGAGGAGAAAAGCTTTCCCGACGATGCCTCCTATTTTCAAATGCGAGTCATTCTGTTTGTATGAATCGCATCCAAAAATGCATTTGATAAGAGGGAGTTGAGCAGAGAAATGTTTAATTGCCCATTTGGCTGTTGCAGCACAGAAAGCAGTTGCACATTTGCAGGCATGGGTTTGCCTTGACGGAGATGTGACGCTAGTGTTTGGGGCCGTTGTTTAATCTACGCCTGATGTGGGATTGTGTGGGGAAGGAAGCTGCATTAGAGCTTTCCATCACCGACTGTGTACTTTGCATAATGCCAACATGCCACGGCCTACCCTCTAGTTTTATTGTACAACTACTCAACATCCTCCTTTTGTCCCAGTAATCCAATGGATACATTCGGCCAGTCAGCACTAACTGCTTTTTGCGGAGATTCCGAGAGGAGAGAATCTTGTCCTCGCAACTGCCTCACACTTTGCCCATCCGGGCTCGTCTCTTTGTGTTGCAATGCAACTGCCAAGTTGAAGCAACTGCCAAGTTGAAGCGGTCTTTTTATCTTCAGTTTTACACATTGTATTCTCGTGGAATTGAGGAGCGCGCCTCGGCGGTGTGGTGTCCAAGACTTTGATGTGATTGCGGAATTGTCGGAGGAATCATTGGGCGCGCAGTGCAGGCGCGGTCCACTATCAGTGACTGGGGCCAGAGCGCATCTCGAAACCCCGCACTCCAAGTCCCACTGGTGAATGCAAGATAGGACCACGGCAACCCAATCCAAGACGCAAATTTCCGAGGATCAGGCCTCATCCTGCATCGCCGCACCGGGGTCTGGCAGGTCACACTGAGACCATAAATTTGAAAAATTAATATTCATTGGGACTGAATCTTACGCGTTTGTAATAGAAAGGCCTCGGGGAATGGTTTTGGGTAAATGGGGACCAGCCTTGGTGGTAGTTTTGGTGCTGTCAGAGGCGATTTGGGTGATTACAGGAACATTCTGCACTGGGCTTAGAGAACGTTGCGGGATAATAATGTGTTGCCTGTGGAAGGCTCTGAAGAGGATCCAAGTGCCGGGAACATGTTGTATAAAGAGTAGGATTTCCTTATGCAGGATGAATCTGCCTTCGCAGTCGCACTACCCCAGCCTCTTGCTTTGGTTCAAGCGTGAAGGAAATTTGTGCTTCAGCCGAGGCGAATTTCTGGTGATAAAAGCACTTGGGAAAGACCATTCTGGTGTCGAATCGTACATTTTTGCTTTGAAACTGCAAAGACATCAAATACTGAGCTTACTATCTGATCGGTTTGGGGAAGAAGTTAAAACGCCACACGTTCTCTTGATTATCTAATTTTTGGATTGCTGTGGAAGAAAGAAATCGGTTTGTAGGCTCAAATTGGCCTGTCAGTGGCAGGCGGAACACAATAAAAGCCACCTCAATGAAGCCAGATTGCATTAACATCTCCTGCATTCCTTGGGAGCCAACAGTTCCTACAAGCCAACTTGAGGGACCAATTAATTGATAATAGAATGATAACAGTAATGGCTCCACATAATAGGATGTGTTTATTGGGAAAATACCGAAGGCAGCAGTGCGAGTACGAAATCATGTCTGATCGATAGGACTGGAACGCCGCTAAACGGCGAATTTATTGAGACACGGATTTCTGTGATCGTCAGAGACGACTCCCCTTTGTTCTGCACTCGATTGCCAGGTTTTGCCATTTGAGCTGCCGACTTGTTTGGAATACAAAGTTCGTGCTCCCCGCACTCTGTGAGGCCCATTATGCCCAGGCTGCCATTCATGTGGGCTGGTGATTTGCTTATTTCTCTGCAGAGCTCTGTCCGTAGATGTTTGAGTTGATTGCAGGTGAATCAATTAAACATAGGTGGTATTCATGCACCAGGTAGGACCCGATGCCAATGCATGAAATATTGAGTGTGCTTCGCTTCGCAAGGCATCTGCATGTTGTGGAACAAAAACGAGTCAAACCCGCAAAAAGGTCATGGCAAGAACGTCCACATTCGTGTGGAGCGAATCCGAAACACTTGGGCTGACTTGCCAAAAGACGGCAGTTTTCTGTTGAAAGCAGGCTTGGCTCCTGTCCTGATTTGAATGTGCACTGCTTCACTGGCCGAAAGAAGCGAGCAGCAAAAACTGCATGAATTGTTATCCACGCCAATCGCTAAAGGCGTCGACGCGAGAAAAAATTCACTGTTGTTGTTGCCACACCGATGGGGGGGGGGGTCGGTATCCCACTGAAAATCAAACCAGAAGTGAGGCAGTTGTGTGCGTACATGTACGGTGCACATCTTTTACTGCCAGACACCAAAATTCGATTTGCAGAAATGAGAGTAGCATTCTTGAGATGTGTCACTGTTTGGGGTGCATGCAGCTGTATTTGTGCTCATTTCGTTTTTAGATTTGCCAATGACGTGCATTTTGTCGGGAAAATGGGCAGTCAGTGGCCCAGCGTGTCTCTCTCCACTGACAAGTGTACTTGTTTTCACAAGGTTGTGGACTGCAGATCATCTCGAATCGAGCGAACTTCAACTGCTTGTTTTTGTCCGAAGTAATGGACTGCCTTTGGTGGATTCGTGCATTCTTTGACAACTTTTCAACAGCTTTGTCGTTGCAGCTGGTGAAGATTTTATTTCAAATCTTGAAATGTGCTGTGACCTTTTGAATTCACAGCATACAAATGAGACAGCGCAAGCGAAGTTGAATAACTGCACGCAGAGAAAGAGAACTCAAATTGAAGCCAAATGAAGTTACAGCATGAAGTCTGAGATATTCTTGTGTTTGCATCAGCAGCTCAGGTGCAGATTACAAATGAAAACAGGAGTACTCATTAGAGCGTTCCAAGACAATGGCAAGGAGTTAAGTGCATTCCCTGAACACCTTCTACCACCCTTGAGGCAGAGTAACATAATGACCTTAATGTCTCCACCACTGCCACTGTTTTAAGTATCTTCTTCATTTGCAGTGTAGTGGCCAGGAGGAGAGGAAAGAATTGTCGCGAGCGGCGAAAGCACCGCGGACTGGTGGTGAAATTGTTGAATCGTCGATGTTTCAAAGACTGAACAAAGTTGGCGCAATCGTCAAGTGAAAATCACCATGAAAACGAAAAGAACACAACGAAGTGACACAGGCCCTTGAAGACGCATTCACATCTTCATCTTGCAGGGGAAATGGAAGTGGGTAGAGCACTTGATATAGTGTCTGATAGACCTGACTTCAATCTTAACTGCATGTAAGGGATGGTGGTGCAGCACATGGCGTTGCAAGAGGACTTGCCAGCAGTGCTTTGGAAGTAATAAATGGCCATACTTGGAAGTTCGTTGGTCAAGGTCATATTTTAGGCCAGAGGGCCACTGAGCTGGCAAAATAGAAGCTTGAAATACAACTGGGATGTTTCCGGGATCTGGCAGACATGTGCGGCTGTAACTGGCGGGGGCTTGTTTGTTAGGGACGGGGGAACGACTGTGTGGGACTGACTGTAGGTGGCAATCAAGTGCCCTTGTATCAGGCTTGTGTAGTTGGTGCTGCGGGCCCTCAGAGACAAGCGCAGTACAACACCTACATGCTGAAGATATGTATCTCCTTCATCCTTCTTCTTCTTGCCTTGATTGAAGCTCTTGGTCCTACATTGGCTTTAGTCGAGCAGCAGCATCCCAAACCACTGCTAATCTCTTCCGTGTATGGTACGTGTATTCCATGCGATGCCTTTTCACTAGATTAGACCGCTCTGAACGGCTGCCCAAGGAAAGTATCAATACTTTATGCCGTTTCTCCCCCTTTTCCGTGTCACAGTTAGATATGCAGAAAATAATTTTTTGAAACAAGCATGAACACAGCTTGCAAGGGGGCGTTGTCACAAGTGGCTTGTCTCTTCTAAATATACATTAGAGGTGCACTATTTGAAGTGGTAGGCGTTGCAAATTGGCTTCTCAACTTTGATGTCAAGCTTGTTTTTCTTTTCTTTGATAAAATTGAAGATATTATATCTTATTTGCCTCGGCTTGATGAGCGAGAATTAAGCAAACTGAACCTCTCAAACAGCGATAGTAGCGAAAGAAAGAACACGGTACTTGTCACCTGGAGAACCGATTGTCACATTGTCTCTCCAATCACTGCATCGTTATCTGCATGACTCTTTGTTTCACTTCGAACCGCACAGTGCAAGTTCCCCACTGAAAAACGGATCCTGTTGTCAATCAATCACTGGGAAAATTCACACAAACTGTGCTTTTCAAACGACATAAAACATCACTGGCCAAAAATTGTCGCTCAAAAGATCAAAGCTTCCAAACTGAACGAGTCTGTCTGCTGGTCTGCTTCAGCGCTTGGTTGGCCTGCAGAGCAGCCCAGGAAAAAAGGCTTGCAGAAATGGGGGAGAAAATAGAGATGTCAAGAGCTTTTACTTAACTTTTCATCACGAGCCTAATAGGTGTACGCATCAGTTGGAAGAGACTACGCTGAGGTCCTTCTCGTGGAGATCCAGTGGCCAAGAAAGGGTAACCGAACACAGAGATGAAAGTCCAATTTTCAACTCATTCCCAACCCAATTGGGCATGGGGAGACAGGACATTATAGGTTCTAATGGATGCAGTGAAATATGGGCCGACTGAGAAGAGAAATAATGGCAAAGATAGCGTTTGGAGGTCACAACGAGGTTAGGGATGTTACCACGCTGGATTCTGATAGTCTCCGACTGCTTCAAACAGATAGACCCCCGGTCCCTGAACCGCACCAAAACAAACCCCGCAATTACCGTTCAATTAATTTCCAAATGGCGCATTACACTGCGCGACCATGACATTACTTTTAGCCTCCTCGTAACCTCATTGCCCTTTTTGTGGACACAATTACCCTTTTGCCCAAATATGGAAGAAGAAATTATGTTCAGACGTGGGCAGAAAACACAAACTGATTTCCCCACAAAAAGGACAAAACGAAGAACGATTGTCAAAGTTTTGGTATTTTATAATTTAATCACATTTTGAAAGAAATCGTGATGTCCCTGACTGAGATCATAAATCTTCTCGAAAACAGGACGATCTGGCCACCTTGACCAGCACGATCTCGAAATGAGTATGTCATAGCTGTGTGTTTGTGTGTGGTCACCAGGACGTTCCCTGCTGCCTTGCAGGCAACGATGCCACAAATTCCTGGGATTTCCTGAAACATGCTTATCACAGTGGGAACTTACATTGGAGTTTTCCAGATGGCTTTTTATGCAGTTCAATTCAGAGGGTCAGCCTATTTGACAAGAGATATAAGCTGAAAATTTTCGGGTCGTGTAAGATCAAGTGCACAATTAGGATCGGCAACCTTTTTCAGTTAAAACCTCATTTGTAGCGAGATTGTATCCGCATTGAAATTGCAAGAGTTTTCAGAGCTGTTGCTCGCAAATTCAGTCCTGCTTAAATAAGACGTGGGGAAAGAGGTGTGTGGAGGTTAACAGGGCTAATTTTTGTCTGATTGGAATGAACGATAGGAAGCAGCACAGTTTTTCTGTCCCCTGGAGCATGTTGGACGCCATTCTGATGCCCCAGCTATAAATTCGGATCCCTGCCAGTCAGTGGCTCATTGAACGTGCCCGTGACAGAAAGAGACATCCTTCGATGATCCTCTCAACATGGCTGACACAGCACTTTCCTTCAGAGCTCGTCTTTAACAGCTCCAACAATTGCCTTTCCATCCGCTTTGGGTCACTCGTTTTGTGGTAGATCTGCAAGAATACTGACGTCAAGAATTTGTGTCCGAATCAAAGATGACATGTTTGATCATGGCTTGTCTGACTCAATTAGAGTTTGAGGGAGGACTCCGAGGGAAGCAGGCTGCAGCGTGCAGGCAAGAAGGCAGCCGCAGCGAAACACCCAGCCGGAGCGAGACGGAATTGATTTGATTGGCCATTGATGGGAATTGACCTAATGGCTGATCAGACTGGCTATTGAAGAATTCACCTCTTTTTTCATCCCGAGGAATCCGGTCAGTCATATTACCTTGAAATGGACAAAATAAGCAAGTCTGCAGAGTTTAATAAAGAAGGAGAGCGGTTTATTTCCACGCTTCTTCTTCCACATGAAACTGCTTCAGATTGTTTGTGAAACTAATTTGGCAACTTATTGTGGGGCAGATGGAACTTTGGCAGAATTGAAGGTCATGTTCTCCCTTTGAAAATTTGTCTCCTTTTATGTTGGCCTTGTGCGATGGAGCAGCATCTTTTGCCATCCTGCGAACTGGGTGGGCAATGTTTTCGAACCTCATCTCGAACCATCTTTTGCCATCCTGCGAACTGGGTGGGCAATGTTTTCGAACCTCATCTCGAACACAGACATCCTCAAAACCACACAGCAAGTACGAAACGCGTCGTCACTTTCTTCCCCAGTTGATAGCTCGAGATGTTGCAATTGAAATGCAAAATTGAAATTGAACAGCAGAGAGGAGCATCACTGACAAGATCACGAGTTGTGAGATCTCATGGTGACTCGTCATGTGATCAACAAAACTGATTGATTTCGCTTCATATCGTGACCTGAGTTGCACACAGATGCACGATCAATAGGTTTTGATAATTTTGCTTGTCTTCAAAACGACAGTTGACAGGTTTTGCAAGGGAAGAAATGAAACAAAAAAATTTTGAAGGGCGAATTTTGCCAAATTTGTCTATTTTGTTGTTTTCTTGTCACACGCGCCGTCCTCAGTTCAACGCTCGGCTTCCTTGTTTCAAAGTAGAGTGTGACACCCCTTCCCCTTGAAACCCCCAAAAAAGGAGAGAACAATTTTCAAGTCATAGTGGAGGATGGCCCCAGACACCAGTTCGTACTGCAGTCACAGCCATACCATCAGGCAGTGCATCGTGTCCACTGCCAACCTGCAGGAAACGCAATGTGGAGTCGGCGCGTGTCTGCTTTGGACGGTGTTTTTGCTTCGAGGGTCAGATGTCCGTGTTTTTTGTTGTTGGATTTCAACGGACGGAGTTTTTCAGACACGAAAATGTGAGCTCGCGATTCCACTTCAACCGCGAATAAAAAGAATCCGCGCTTCTCTGTCTGACAAGAGAACTTCGAGGAATAACACAAAGAATGCTTGCTGCAATTAAAAGTTGCCTTGGAAAAAAGATTTGTCTTGCACTGGTAGTTTTTCTTTATTTCTTCACAAGCATAAATGTCATTCAACGTGTTTTTGAACTGGATGAATTCTCAGAAAAAAAAAATGCTTGCGTCAAGGAGATAGTGTGCATTGTTTCAGAGAGCCTATCAAAAAGGCTTTGTAACGGCTGAGGGTGACTTGGTACAGCCTATTTGCTTCATGTGAAATTGAATTTTCTTGCTTCCATGTGCAAAATTAACAAGCCTTTCATTTGGCTACTTTCTGTGTAATTCTCCCATTTCATTATGATAACTGAAGAATTGTCAAAGGAGACAGTTGGGCACAAAAAGAAGTGTTCGCCCCGATGTCACACCGTGTCTGATGTGCATTGCTTCTTCATGATATCACAGCCGGTTTTATCTTTTGGTCCGTCATTGAATCTTGCACTGTGCATGTCACTCACGATGGATCACTTTGACCAATCAAGAAATGGCAAGAAATATCAGAATATCGTAATTTTTTTGAGGCAGTTGGAAAATTTTGTGATCATGTTTCAGGGAAACAGGTGATTTTACGTCAATGACTCTTTTCGCCATGGTTCCGGTTGTGGTAGTAATGGCTTGCATAGGATTGTTGCAGCCTCTGTTCAGCGAGAACTGTTTACCTTCCGTTTCCAAGGCAAGAACCGACACACGTCACCAGCCGTACTACACGTGTATTTTTAAGACTTGGCCAGGAGAATTTTCATCCACGCAGAGAAACGCAACGTTGCGATACCTAAATATTTTATCGGACACTTTTTGTTCTTGGTGCGAAGCCTGCGACTCTTTCACAGGGTTGGCACATGCTGCCCAACACCTGGACCGTGTATGGCAGGAGTAGCTTATCACTAATAAATGTGCGCAGTGGTGCGTGGATAATGTCGGCTGCAGCACATGCTGAGATGAGAGTTTGCGGATGCTGCCTGCACTGAGTTAATGCTTTGGACTCGTCCATTTTCCCGGTCATCCGTGACGTGTTCCAATCCTGCAGCGAACTGTGGAGGCCAAACTCTTAATTATTATTGCACAGTGTTCTCGTCAAGCAAGCATGAATATAATAATTAGGTCTCCGTGGAATTGCTGCTTTGTGACTTCAAAGTTCAAAGCGACTGACAATCCACACCAAACAAAAGCATATACATTGCACGTGACAATGAGAAAGGTCCGGATTAGCAAGGCACATCAATTTTCTCTTCTTTGTTCGGCGGAAGTTCAGCGGTTTTTCGCTCCTCCTTTCTCCCAGAAAACATTGTCCCTTCGAAAAAGTGCAGAAGTGTCAAAAAATCAGGGGGCAGGCAGTCACCTGAAACCAAACCTCGGGGGACAGTGCTTGTGAGTACGTTTGTTTCTCTTTGGCACCTTTCGGTCCAGGTCCTGGTTCAAGTCGTTGCGCCAAACATTCGCAGAAAGCAAAGAAAATGTTTGGAAAAAAACTGACGGCACACACGTACAAATGAAAGAGTGATTGTGGTCGGCAGCCTCACATTGTTCCGTGCTGTCATGGATTTTTACTGTGTGTAATTTTCATGAAATTCTATTGATTCGTGCGAAGGGAAAACAGTGACCTGTTGGGATGGGAGTTATTCAGCATCAGACGGACAAAGCCTTTTGAGGTTGATCTGGAAATCAGCATTGATGTGTATTCCACATGCGGAGGATGGACACTCGGTTTAATCACACAAGGTGTGTCGCTCCTAATTGGAAACTTAATTTGCTTCACCTGGGCGGTCAGGTTGACACAGTCTAATGAAATGCTGCTTGGAGCGACCGCGCTGCGTGTGGAGACGACAGCTTGCGCATACACCAGGCTCCCACCTTGCCACACCAGCTTCAAATCCCATAGTTACCAATCACAAACGCCTCGCAGTAAATACGACCTTTCTGGCAACACCCGAAACTTGCTTCCGACAAATTCAAAGAAATGCACAATTTCAATCGCGAGTTTTCAATTTTCACAAAACAAGCCGAGAGAAATTGAAAACAGGGATATTCTTTGGATTCGCTTGCTTTCCTCTTCTTTCACTGTCTCACCATGTGAGCGAATTGGGAGTTTGGAATCCTTTCCTGAAAACAAAAGCGCCAAATCTGAGCGACTGTGGACGACTTAATTACCCAAGTTTTGGGTTTCACATTGGATTCCAAAAATGTATTTGGAGCATACAACAATGTACGTTCGGAACATGATACGGAATTACCAAGTTTTATTAAAAATTCAGGGCAAGTAGCATGCAGTGAGGTGTTTGCATGTCATTTGCATGGGTGGGATTTCTGCCGTTTTTGCCTCAACGAGTTTTGTTTTGCTGCTGCAAAAGGGAGAAGTCTGGTGTGACTCAGCTTTGTTCAAATAATGTTTGCTGTGTACAGAGCCCAGCTGCTGTCATTCTCACTGAATTTCATGCAAAAAATTTCAAGCCAATCAAGGCTCGAGAGAAGTGTGGAGCTTGAGGATCGCGTCTGGCCTCGCAGCTGCGTCTTGGCAGCGCCGCAAAGCTTTCGGCAGGTTTTCCTAAAAGGGGCTCTGGGGGCACGAGACCTGTTGTGATGCGGGCGCATGTAGAAATGCCGTTACAGGCTGGTGGCAAGGCATGTTTGAAGGAGTATTTACAGTTTTATAGATTTTCTCATTTATTTCCACTTGTGCCGTCATTTGCTTGGGTGTCGAGCCCGACAGACTCATCAATATTATTGACTCGTCCCCTTAAATGCTGTTCTGTCTATTGCCTTTCGTAGCGAGCTGAAATGGGTCCTAAGGCTAATTATGGCCTATCAGTGCTCTTTGTTGTTTATAGGGCATCTCAATCAAATCAAATCACTGCTCGCACCTCCAGTGCGGATGATTTCGACAAAGATTTGCACATCTTTCCGAGACGAAGATGTGCGATTTGGAAGCTGTCGCACCCCGCAATGCACGTCTGACCTGACGTTCTTCGTGGCTCTACACATGATGTGCCGATTTCCAGAAAAGTCGGAGTCACTCCCTCACAAGGTGGTTCTTAAGCACAGCTTTTGCAGCGGTGTCCTTTCTAACGAGCACAGTTTAAGTAAACAGAGCGGAATATTTGGACAGTTGTTGCGAGCCCACAACTGCGCTCGGCACAATGTTTGAGTTGCGCACATGAATTTTACCTTCGAATGACAGCACCCAATGAATGCGAACAAGCAAAGGGCCTTTGCTACAGGCAGTCTTATATTAAATAAACAATGTCAAACTCAGCAATTATTCTTTGGTCTTTGTGGCCAGGTAAAATTTCGCTGTGAGACAGTACAGCGGTTATTAAAATTAGAAATGTTTTTGAGGTCAAAGGAAGGAGGTGTTTTGATCAAAATTTCAGCATTTCGTTACCTCAACCGAAAATGGTGGAAGCAGCTTTTTTTCTGCATCTCAGCTCTGCTGACAAAGGATGGCAAATTAGTGTACGCATTAAATATTCACAGGTGATTTCTATAGGCTTATAACGAAAAGACTTGGGTTTGACTTTGTTGTGCGCCGGCAAGCTGTCGGTGGCGGCACAATCGGATCTGTATGTAACTTGGTGCACAACACTTCACAGAGAACATGTGAGGACATTTGAGCTGTAAGGTATTTGAAGACAATGCAGCAAGCGAAGCAATGCTGAAAGAAGTGCAATCTCATCTCAGATCGCAATATTTCTGGCTGAATATCGTTTGTTTGTCTGTTTCTGGATGTCTTTGCCTGCTTCTGATTCCGGGTACATGTTCATGTGGAAGCTACGGGCAGGAGAACCGCCTGGAATATTTATGAAAGCTGACCAGATAGGGCCTATATCCTGTATGAAATTAGGGGAATCGAGTTTTCCTACAAATTAGCATGAAAGGAATGGGTCACATATTAAAAAGCGGCTTGGAAAGATTTGTTGTGCGCATTTTGATTTCGCTTCCTCACTTGACGTATTTGGCATGGTGACTGACATGGCGCACACTTCGACTGCTCGTACAAGTTCTCATCTGTCTTGCTGTTCTCAACAACGTGAACCGTGAGGTCCACCACACAGCACAATCCTGGTATCTGCGCAAAGAAATATCGATATTTTCAACAGAAGACAATAGAAGCTGTGGAAATTTCGTGTTTATTTTCAGACATGCAAAAACAGGCCAGTGTGTGCACCATGCAATACCTCGGAGTTTTATTAGGTTGTCTTGGAGAGCAGTGTATTGCCTCCTTGGGTTACAAAAACCTTTTTGGTGCAAAGGCATTTCTTAGATATTTAATCTGGCCTTTCAAACAAAAGACGACACAAAACTGCGTGTTGTCCACAGCTTAAAATGCTCTGACTTGCCTTTCCCATCGTCCGTCTTTCTTTTCCCCACTCCATATTCTTGGTCGAATTCACTATTTAAAAGTCTTGTCCACTTTTCAATCACCGTGGTTTTGGGTGAGCGACTGCATCAGCAGTGCGTCTGTTCGTCTCTTTTTTAATTATTGGCACTTACCATCCGTCTGTCTCAGACTGTCCCAATGGCGAGTCCCCAAGAGGGTCTGTGGCTTTCGTTTTGGGTGCTGAAAATTTTGCCATCCTCCACCAATGATTTCTGCGGGAAAGTATCAAAATTGACCCCAAAAATCGATCACCCACTCCAATTTTTTTTCCTGAACTTCTAGTTCTGCCACAACAGCAGCATTTGCTGGAACAAAGATCACCGTGTGCGTCCCAACACTGGTGATAATCTCAACTTCAAAATTTTGGGTGCAACTGAATCGCAAAAGTGTGGAAAAAAATTGAGAAATGGAGCAGCACAATACGACTGGGCAGTGATGATGATATCCTCAGAGAGACGCAAGTCTTTCATCGCAAACAAGGAGACGTTTAGGCAGGGTAAACCTTGTAAGGTAGCTAAAGTAGGAGGAGAAAACATGGCCATAATTCCTCTAAATCTTTGCACAAATATGGACACAAGCGGCGCGTGTTTGACTGTACCTTCACAGTGCAGTGCGTAACAAAAGTAAGGACAAGCCTTTGCTTGGTTTGCTCAAGGATAAAATTTGATGGTAGGACTGCAGTGAAAGAATCAAGGGGATTTGCAGCAGGCGTTGTGAATATGTGCATGTGTTGCCACTACTGTCCTTGCTTGCTAAACCCTTGTAGCGTTTCTTTGAAGGCTCACAACTGAAGGCCTAACATGCGCCTCAATCCGGAGTTTGTCCGCGAAATTCTTCTCCACAAAGTTACGGAATTAAGTGACAGAGAAGCGTTGTTTGTTGTGATGTGGATCACTTAATGAGTCGGATCTCAAGGCTTCAGAAAAAGAATGTCCGTGTGGTATCAAGTCGGATTCTGGAAACACCTTGATTGGACGAATGTGCGGTGGTTTTCCAATCACAGTGCTTTGTTGATAAGTTTGAGTATTTTCAAGTTCTTCGTCAATAAATTCTTTTCTAACTTGTACATTCCTGATGTATGAAGATTGATTTTCTTTCGAAGCAGCAGTCACCTGATTTCAAGGCCAGTGTTTCTGAACGATTGAAGGCGAGTGCTCACCACGCACATTCAGTGCAAAATTGATCCGAGGTGAAAGCGTCGCTTTTGGGGAATTTTGATTCAAGATGAATTCGCCTCAGTTGATGCTGATCTGTCGTGTTATTTTCGCATTGATTCGAGCATCGAGGATCAAACATCATGATAGTGGCCCGTGTTGTGGGTGAAGCAGAAACAGCACCGCGGCACTTGTGATAGTCCTGGCAGCCGGAGATTCAGCAGTCTTAACGAGCATTTCCCTTCTGTATGCCGCGGACAGCAATGACTCAAACTGACGCGCTTCTGATGAGACCTAATTATCTTTCCTGGTTCTTGTGATGGAAACCAATTCAGAATATCTGTTTGGTACTTTTTGTGCCAGAGTGGGCCGGAACACTTGGTGTCTTTCCACCTGCAATTTTTTCGAACTGGCTCGCGTGTCTCAGAACGAAGCAGCGGTCATTGTTGTGGGAAGTGGACTTTGGCGTGTTTCTGCAGCATATGTGAGTAATGTCAGCAGAATGTGCGAGTTACACAAGCGTTATAACTGCGCCAGCTGTCAGGTGACGAAGGAGGGAATTTTCTTCATTTCTTCTGTGTTTTGAATTGAACCAGAAAGCGTTATCGTTTCGTTCGGGAGCAAATGTGGTCGGCAGACTTTTCGTCTTTTGTGTTGCGGCGGCGAAAGTTCAGTGGTGAACATCACCAGTTCGATGGGATAAGACTGAACAGATTTATTTCCATATGTAGCTGGCCTGGCCCGCCATATTATTTTGGTCTCCATCATTGGTGGTAATAAAGAAATGGGTGTTAAAAGTAAGAGAGGTAACAGAAGTTATTTGAGTGCTGTGTGTAGTTGAGTATTGTAGCTTGTAATGTGTCGAGATGGATGGAGGTGGAAAGAAATCGGACAGAAGACAGTGTGTACTGCAGCACTTAAACTTATTGAAGAAATAACGGGCGGCAACAGAAGATGCCATTTACACTGGAAGCAGTTTCCACATCGGTCGCGGTAAAGCGATGAAACCAAAAATGTTGAGAAGTTTCTTTCTCTCCCTGCACTTCTGTCGCCATAGAGAAACGTTTGTCATATTTGCCGTGATTCTCGCCTCCAAGCCCAAGGCGACACTGGGAAGTAATTTTTTTATTCGTTAATTCTGTTTGCACATGTAGATCCAAACACGCTTGTATTTCCCAAGTATTGTGTCATTGTGAACAGAATAAATATCATTTAGAACTGATCGATCAAGTTGTGACACGGCGAGTCTTGCCAGTCAGCGTCGACCTTCCTGTGCCCCGTGTCGCTCGTAGAATTTTTCAAGCTGTGAAGAAAAATTGTCAGTATCTAAAGTGAAGTGAACAAAAGACTCTTGCAAGTTCCCATTGTTTTGGTTTCATGTGTACATTTCCAAGGAGAGGTGGGAAAATGTGCGTCTGACATTTCTGCAGGCTTTATTTATCCATTTTGCTTGTGTTCACACACTTCTACGTGTGTGTAAAACTACTGCCAACACTCTGCTATTGTGCTATCATGCCTCCTAATAACTGCTAGATCGGGGGCCAACCACTAAAATATTTATAAAGCAACCCCGTGGTTCTTTGAAATGGCACGAGAAAGGATTAAAAGACGAATGAATAGGTAGCACGTGGTAAGCTTCCACCGTAAGCGGAATAATGACACGTTGTGAGTGCGATTGTTTCTGCCTGCACGAATCGGCTGCAGCGGGGTGGAGGGTGTGATGCATGGAAGCGGCGGTCCATTTCACTGCGATATTGTAGACTGGCAGGGCAAAGCTTGATGGGAGGAAGCGCTTAAAAGTACATTTAGCAGCATTAAAAAGAGACCCATAACAGGTAGCATTAGTTGCCAAGGAAGGATCTGGCGGAAGATAGCCTGTTTATGTCTTTGTGTTGGCTCTAGATCGTGCACTGATTCTGTCAGACACAAGAAAAGCTCCCTTCAAAAAGCTCATTAAATTTGTTGGTGTGACTGAAAGCCTCAGCCGTGTTGACTCATTTTTAGGAATCAGAAGTTCAACAGACTTGGCAGATTCAGGCGAAACAAGTCGGGTCAGCGTTGTTCGTCGAGTCAGATTTTTGACGAACAAATGGAGTTTTGGCAGTCGGTGAAAAACATTCGCTCGGTGCTGTTCCCGGCGATGCCGGAAGAATTTCAGCACACTGAATGACAAAAGAGACAGAAGAGCAGTGGAAGTGCCGTAGATCTCAAGTAGAAAACGAGGATTGGGAATTGTTGAGGCATGCTCTGCAAGTTGGGGAAATTGCTATGGCTGACATAGTAGATTGAAATGATGATGGGGAGGGGAAGTAGAAGTGGAGTTAATGAACACATTTGGGCATCTAACTGCTTGGCAGCATTAGGCGTTCATAGAACAATGTCTGCCATGAAGGAGACGTGAATCTTCCGCTCTACTGGACTTCAATAGAAGCTAGATTTGGTCAACATGCGTGGAATGAGAGCTAGGTGAAATAACGGCGCATGCCACCTTATAATTACCTAAATAGCCCCCTGTCAACAATACCTGGACACTACACTTCATTACTCACGAAGGAAGCTGCAAGTCCCAGCACATTCGCAGGCCCGAAAGGGATTTTTGAACTTCCAGCGGGGAATTATTTTTTCCCCTTGATGTTGCTTGTTCAGGAGGAAAACTGGTTGAGGTGTCCTGTATCGAGCATTGTATGAAGCGTAGCGTTCCAAAAATTTGTTGTTTTATTTTCAGCAGTTGTTGCGTTTTTCATTTGATTTTTGTCATTTTGTTCTGATTCATTTACGTTTGCACTTTTTGTTGTAGGCGATAAGGTAAAAACAGAGCCAGGTTCAGAGGAGTCAGATTCTGATGATTGTGCCACACAAGGTAAATACAGCGCGTGGTTGTAGCGATTCGCTGCTCAAGTAGTGATTAACCCCGGCATTACTCCACTAACCCGACTCATCAGCATTGGGTCTCACTTTTCTCATCACCTAGATGCTAATCCAGTCTGCGACACTTGATTATCACTCATATACTCGGTGTTTCTGGTGTGCAATAACGCTGGAGTAGTGCTTTATTGCGGTATTCTCGTGTATGTGTTTCATTGCTGATCGAACAATATGTTTTCATGCATGGAATTTCAACGTTTTGAGGGCGATTGTGGACATCCACTCGTGATACGTATTCGGTGGCATGCAAGTTGACTGGGTGATTCTTGTGGCTAAGTTCGACAGAAGGCGTTCCCTGTTCTGGCATGTTCAATTCTGACCACACAAGAAACTTTTTTCTTTCTCTCTGACACCACTTACAACGGTTTCAGCTAACCAACATTTTGCACGCCGTTGTGTGTGGTAACGCTATCTTTAATGGTGTTTCTAATGTTTCAAGCCGTGGTCGACCATTTCCGAACAGACCGCATTTGGATGAAATGGAGCTTGACCCAGATAGGGTCTGGCACGAGGGAGGGAATTCTCGCTCATATTGTCAGGCGCGGCCCGCCCCACTTGGAAGCATGTTCAATCCTGACAAGCAGCTGTGTGTCAGTGTGCACGTTGCATGACGACGCAGCCTGCGAATATTACACATAATTATGGCTGTGCTACGGAGCTGATCAGCAATGATTTGTGGGCTCGCATGGCCAGACTGACCTCGCTGTGAACTGCAGGTTAATAATGCATGCAGTTGGATCAGACAACTTCCCATGTTTGGCAGCAGAAGCCGAAATCCTCAATTCATCCCGCTTAACGCTTTGACAAAGTCCTTCTGTTCACCCAAATATCGCGAGGTTACCACATCAAAGCATTTCTCTCACAAGCTTTCCAATAACTCACTCAAACGGGAGAAAAGGAAAATGTTTTGTTGATTCGAAGCAACTTTTTTTGTTTTAGAGATCACTAAAAAAATTGCGTCATCTTGGAGACCGATTTTAAAGTACCATTGCGTTACACGGTCGAAATATCTGCTTTATTTCACAACCAGAGCAAAACTGTATTTTCCTGAGAAAATATTTCAGTTTTTCTTGCGCAAAGTAATCGGCATTTAATTTATGTTGATAATTCTTTGTGTTTGATTTGTTTCAGTTCTCCCCAGAATGTGTACATAATCTTCCTTTTATGTTCACAGCTCGAGGCAGACGCAGAAAGGTTCTTGAAGCGTAGAGGTTTTTGTAGACAGAGGCCAGGGCGTATATTTGAATTCCCCAGCTACAGAAAGAGTCTTACAGTGCTACAAGACCCGGGGCACATTTACATTCCACAGCTCTGCAGAAATTTCTCACATCTGGCTGCTCCCATTGCAGGCCCCTCCTTCTTCTTGCCCCAGCCTGAGATGCTGGGGACGATCTAATCCGACCTTAGTCTCGCAGAGCCCCCCACCGCGATCCACCAGCGCACAATGTCTTTGAAAATGTTGCTGTCCAGCTTGGCTGAAGAAGCAAATTGAGACGGCGGCAGCTTGTGTGGAGAGTGTGTTTCTGCTGGGCCATTGAGATGATGCAGCGGAGCGTGGCAGAGCGACCTGCCTCCCTCACCCGGCTCGGCCCTCCAGCTCTGACCACACTGAAAGGGCAGGATGGCCTCAGCCTCAAAAGCCATGAATGGAATTAATGATCAAGTACTGACTAACATCCTTGTAACACTGAAACAGTTTTAGTTGCTCCAGATACGAGGTGATGTTTCTATTCTCCACCACGACAAGATGCGAGGCTTGCTCTTCTCTGCAAGCCTGCAAGCCTCGGTCGCTGCAATTCATTGCCGTCAAACTGGTCCCTAATGCAAGCTCCGTCAAATGAGCAAAATTAGAGGTCAATTGGCTTTTATAAATGCATGAAATTTTTGGTGTGAAAGCAAGGAAGACTTGGATAGGTGGGTTATGTGGCAGTGTCGGGCGACAGGAGGACTTGGAGTTTCGCATTGTCCAGAATTGTGAAGACGCAAGACTGGTCATGGCCTTTCCTTGGAGTATACAAGTGCTCTCCATCCCCTAACAAGGCCCATAATCAGTGTGGTTGGGACTGCGGCCCTGTATGCCTGGGCAATATTAAGCTTTCCTCGAGGCCTGCAGCTTGTGGCCGCTGGCTATCGTGGTGGCTGCGTCCCAGGGCGTGGAGCTAATCCAAGCACATGTTGTACGTATTTACAATTACCAAATTCCTCATTTATGTCCGTGTCAGTTGTGCTGTCAGCACATGAAAGGTGCTCTCCTTGAATCACGTTACAACTCGTACAGCAGATTGACGCCACGTGCCTTTTTAGGAGAAAGTTCAAGAGAAGATTCAATCACATCTGCAGCGCAAACGTAGCCAGCCAGCATCTGCAGATCAGGGCAGATTGTTCACTCGTACACGTGGTTCAAACTGAACACAAGTTGTTCAGCTGCTGCAGAAACTGTCAGATTGATATCTTTCAAATGAACTGTGTGAAGAAATGTTCGAGAAGAAAGTTCAACGTCCAACGTTCGAGAAGAAAGTGAACAGTGCAAACGGCTGCCGTACTACGTGTTTGGTTTTTTTTCGTGCAACGACTGTCAGCAGATTGTGAGCTGTTGTTGCACGCTGTCATGTCCTGGGTTCTTTTCCTTCTCGGGTTCAAGAACGAACGCACCGACCGTCTCAACAACCATGCTGAGCAGGTTGAGTGCGATTTGACAAGGAAATGTCAGCCAACACAGATTTGACATGATACTGGGCATATCATTGCCTTAGAAAGGCAGCATTGCCATTGGAAATCAATGCTAACACTGTTAGCACTTGATACTGTCAATGTAAACTAATCAATGCCAATTTTTGATCACTGCCTTCAGCACAATGGAAACATGTGAACTTGAGTAACCCGTCTCCACAGTCTACTTTCTTGCTTTGTGCTGAAGACATTTTCGCAGCATCAAAGTCTCGGGCGAAATTGGTTTCTAAATGTTTGATAGATCTAATCAGTACCGAGGCGGTTGTTCCTGGAGCGATCTGCTTCTGAAAGAACTGAAGGTTGCTGAGTTTGGCTGAGTGCAGAAAGCACCCTTTTCACTAGTCCCAGGCTTGCAGCACCTGGATTGCAGGTCCTGCAATTTATAACAGATTCATCCAAAATGGGCATGAATATGGTCCTGTTGGGCTGCACACATGCAACCTGGGGAAGTTATTAAAGGCCCCGATCGGCGTCTGTTCCTTTTGGTCAGAACATGACTGGGGTCTGAAGCAACTCTGCCACTTTTATGCATATGATGCAACACATGTTGGCTCAAATTATGACCCTCAATATATCAAAACGGTTCGGGTAGAAAAAACAAAACAAAACAAAATGAAGGTTTTTCTGTTTCAATTCCTGAGAGTCATGCGATGAATTGTATTTTTCGCGTGCATTTTCTGGCTGATTTTGAATGTCATTAGTGTTGTGGATAACACGTGTCTCCACCAAAGAGAATTTCACATGAAGGCAATGTGATTTTGAATGCAAAATGTGTTGGTTGAGGAACACATGTTGCATTTTGAACAGTTCCATCATACAACGGCAGTCGGCAAAAATAAACACAGGATTGTGACGTGTTTCCAAACGCGTCTTGCTAAATTCACACAGCTGCACGGCTTTCTTTTCAACAGAACACTGCTTTTGTCTCCGAAAATGTAAAGCGCAACTGTGTCGAACGAAAAATATTCTGCGGAATTCTTTGTCAGAGGGTGACTAAGAAAGGTGACATGGTTAGCTTCAGCAGTCGGGAACTAGCAATCAATGAGGATGTGGAAGACTCTGATTCAGAGCGGCCAGCATAATGCATGAAGTCGGGTAGAAAGTGTTCCTTCTGAAAATGCTTTCAGATTTTTGCAAGAAATGGTTCATTTGCCGGAAGCTCCTTCTCTTTTGTTTGAAGCTCTTTTCACTTGATTGCATTCTGAAGGTTGTGAACAGCTTTAGAAAGTAAAAAACAGTTATCTAGCCAGATCCCTTTCTGCAGCGCATAACATCAAAGAATCTTTTATCTTTGGCATAAAGTGGTCGTCTTTGCATTCGAGCAAGGGTCTTCAGTTTTCCATTGCTGTGTTGTGAAATGTATCAGATACCTCAAGAATGAGCTGTGTGGAGCAGGCCTTAAAGCTGCGTTCAACCAGGTGTGTGAGGCAAAAGCACTAGCATCTCTCAAAAGTGACAGTACAAAGGTGTGATAGGCAATTTATTCTCTGCTACGCGAGGCATTGTAAAGCTGTAGTTTTATCACTCGGTACATGACATCCAGGTGGAAGCCTGGCAATTGTAGGTGACAAAGACGGAGACCCACCCATCTCCAGGAGATACGGAGGCACACATGTGCTGCTTTCGCTTCAATCTGCTTCAAGATCTAAATCCTTGCCGAGGCAGTCTGAATCACTTGGTTTCCGTACATCTGCAGTGCTTCGGGGTGATTGTCTTCATTTTAGGTCACTTCAAAGACCAAACTTGCAAAAGGCAGGGGTGGAAAACTGAGCAGGCGAAAATGCCATTTTAGCTCGTTGGTACTGGCAGAAGACTCTTGAATCGAACAGTTCATGGGAATTTTTGCCAACACTTTCTCACTTCTTTTTATTTCGAAGGCGTCCCAAAAAGAAGGATGTTTTATGCAACACTTGGGGCCTTGTTCCCCGCCACGCCACCTTTGAGATTTGGTCAGGCACTACAAATAGGCAATTTCTTAATAAGGCAGCTAGTTACGGGCGTCATTATGTGGCTGATTTGATGAAATTGCCGCCGCCCAGAAGTGGAGCGCACACAGCAAGTGACAGAGCGGGTCGGAGTTCAAGCAGCTGAGCACCATTCAAAGTCTCATCCCCCTCCGCGCTTCCATGTCGACGATCCTCGCTTTTTCTCATCTCGCCAAAATTGCTCATCCCCCTCGACCGTTCCGTCTACTGCATTGTAACACTTTCATCGCGATTGCTAGATGCTCCCAGAGATTAGTATCATTGTTACAGAGGCTTTTTCAGGGGAAGCGCGCAACCTTGCGCTTTTGATAAAGCTTTGCGTTGTTTCCTGGAACTTGTGCGAGCTATTGTGTTCTTTTGTGCAGTTCACAACTTGCACTACGAAAGATGAAAAAAATCGTCGCTTGTGATTGAAAGAAATCCTTTTGTACAGGAAAGAAACAACTGCGGGGAAAGAAAATATTTCTGCTTTGCCAGGTAAAGAGATTTACGGCTTTATCCTTACGTGGCAAACTGCTTCTTTTCATCTTGTCGTTCGCACATCTCTCCACACACGTAGTGTAACACTTGAAGTAATTCTAAATGAACATCCAGACCCCAGAGGGACGATGCTAATTCTAGCTCGTTGATTAGCTGCAATTCATCCGTCTTGTCTGTCGCTTTTGGCTGGCCCGTCTTTGTGGGATTGTTTTGTGGGTGTGGGACGGAATGAGGTTCAAATGTTCCCAGCTTATGTCTTCATTCTTTTTCCCATCCTGAAATAGCGGGTGGCTTTTTGCAAAAAAAAAATCTGTTTCCCGTGCCTCTGGCCAACGGGATCACGAGTTTTTGTCCAAATGCTTTGATCCCTGAGTTGTCGTTTTCTCCACTGCACGGGAAAGGAACCTGGAGGAAATAGCAGCGCAGCTCTGCAGACTGACTGGATCTTTTTAAATATAATTGAATTGAGGCATTGCTGCTGCTTTGTTCCTTTGTTGGGGTTCTGGAAAGAGGGCCTTGTTTGATGATGAAGATGTTCTTGCAATTAGACACCCGGGGATGGCTCAGTTGGACATCCAAAGGGTAGGTCACAAGATGAGATCTGGGCTGGGTGAGAGACATACAAGAGCGGAAAGCCTCCAAAGGGGAGGAACAAAGCATCCTATCTGCCAGGGAAATGAGACTTGGTCGACGGCTGCTACTCTGACGTCTCATGTGCATCTTGCACATGTGAGGCTCTCTTCAAGCAAATTTGTGCAGCATAATTGGTCACTAGCAGAAATATGCTGTTCTTTTGCTTCTAAAGACCAAAGTGGGAATTGCTGGAGGTTTTGCCCTCAATGGCTTTGCTTACACTCGACATAAATTCTGCCATCTCGGTTTCCATTGCCTCAGGATTCGTGGGGAACGGTTTTGAAATGATAAGAATGGTAACCTTTGCTCTGTCAGCTCCAAGGTAATAGAGTTTGTTGATGAATGAAATGGCCTGCAAGTATTGGCAGTGTGTCAGTAAATTGTGTTGCCCATGGTGTGAAAAATCAAATCTTGTGAGACGAGCGCCCAGAGCTTAGGTGGCCAGTGGCGAGGGAAAAGGGACAGTGAGACTGCATTGTACACTGCAGCGAACAAAACCGTCCCATTATCCAGTTGTGGCCTTCTGGATAACAAGATTTGCATTAATTGCAAGGGACACAAGACCAAATTTTAGAAGAGCATCTTTTTCTCCCCGCCGCTGATAACTGTGCCCTGGGACATGTTGTGACGAAAATTGTGTTAGGAGGATTTCATTTTGAAGGTTAAATGACAAATTGACATGATGAAATTGAAACAGTAACTCTCCTACAACTCTGCTAAATTAGATTTGCTTCTGCAGGACAGTGTAAAATTTGTGTTTATAAAGCCTCATCCTTGCAGAAATTTTGTGAGTGATGATTTGTAATTGAGCATGGGATGTCCCTGAAGTACTTTTGCGTATGAACCCAGCGGGCAAATAAGATAGAGAAGGGATTAGGGGACTTTCTATCCTGCAGCTCTGATTTCTTTGTAACTGAGTAGTGTTTGGGTGAGTTACATCATTTAGACGGGAGATGCCTCCAACAAAAAGGCCAGAAGAAGCGAATTGGAAGCAACGTCGGAGCCGAGTCTGCATCGCCGCTCGCCGTGGCCCAAGGTCGCTAACAGGAAGCGCAGGCAGTTCGAGGACGGGGCGCTTTCTTCTTTGCGCTCGTTTCTTCACTTGCATCGAAATCTGAAAGGCAAAAGACAGAAAAAGAAATGCCGGCATCCTTCGGCCCAGTTTTATGTGAGATGTCTGAAATTGCCCCTTTCTATCTCGGTGCTGTGAAAGGCTTTGTGCAGCAGCAGCCGCCGACATACATCTTAGTAACGCCGCCGCCTGTCGTGGCTGCCGTGGGACACGATCTCTCCTATTTTGCCAAATTCTCACTGACACATTAAATTTGACTGATTACATTAGAGTAATTGCTGCTTGGCGAATAAGAGGCGTTGAAGGACGTGTTTGTTTGCCTGCTTTCACAACCATTACACACGAGAGGAGTCGCATCGTTGGAGCCCAGATGTCATCTAGGCTCATTTGGAATTGTTCCGCTGCGTGTTTGAATACAAGAGCGGCGTTAATCTGTTAAAAGTGAAGTGGGGACATCAGCAGTATTGGCATGGAGCGGGGATGTCTTCAGGGTGTGATAACGCGCAAGATGAAGATGGTTGTAAACCAATAGCGACACTTTACAGCTTGATCATTGATCTCCAATATCTGCGCAGTCCACATTCATTTGTCTCCGCATCAAACAAGGGACAAGTACAACCACAAGAGTCCCTTCGTGAGGCAGTCTTGTGTCAACTTTTATGCTTTCCTGTCCACTTTTTGGGTGATCTATAATGCGGATTGAAATTTATAGTGACAGCTGGGAAAAAGTTTCAGTGCCGGCGAGAATTACTCGTAGTTGGTTTATGTTCGCTAGCGACTTCAATGTCAGCACGGGATTGACGATTTTTGTTCGTTCTTGAGCCAAAACACTCAGCCTGCGTGCATCGCAAACACGTGGTGTTGATTTAGAAAACAATGACAGTTTACGTATGTTTCTGTGGCTTCAAATTGTTCGCGTATCCCTGGCATGTCAGCTTTGTTCTTACGCTCAGATCGTCAAAGATAATCGATTCGCGTTACACGGCAAAATTGTTCCGAGAAGGTTCACATGCATCGTCTGTCCTGAAGATACGTTCTGTGACTGATCATGAAATTTTGATGAGATTTTGGCTCGGCGTCTTTGGCGACCATTGTTACAGGCTTTCGTCATGTGGTGTTGAATTCAGGCAGTCAAATTTTTTTCCCATCCAGTTTCTCTTCAAATCGGGCTTTAGTGAACAAGTCTCATTGACCCCGAACTTTCTCCTATTTCGTGGTCCCCGTGATCCAGTGGATCTCAATTTGCAGTGTAAAATGGACAGAAGTGTTTCAAAAGTAAATTTGTTGGCAAAACACAGAGCAATAGGTTTGAAAAAAATAGCTCCATGGAGCTCATGGTGATTTGAGGAAATTCTGATTTCGCTCACTCTGATTTCGCTCCCTCTGATTTCGCTCACTCTGAATTCGCTCACTCTAATTTTGCTCACTTTGTTTTGTCAAAAATTTTTACTTTTTCACTCAACATTCACAATTTGGGAACTCATTTGGCACACATGCAAATGGAACAAATTTAACCAAACAGAACTTTTACACATTGTTTCAGAACAATATCCACATATAACCAAAATAATTGCCCAATATCCATT
>JAAUXT010115517.1_pt1 | contig 35933 bp, 35 predicted proteins | sample 7278171 | NCBI WGS metagenome assembly JAAUXT01 (sample SAMN14350112, study PRJNA611818) | marine sediment metagenome | isolation source: surface marine sediment (1.8m) | place: French Polynesia: Moorea | collected 2018-08 | reverse complement strand
CTTTTTCTCAGCCCCTGTGTCTCTCAGAGAGAAGCTGCTGATACCAACAGAGAGCCCAGAAAAGGCTCTCTTCTGGTATGAGCAGCTTCTCTCTGAGAGATACAGAACTGGTTGAAATTGAGGGTGGTTGGCCACTGGATCAAATTTGAGATTTGATCCAGTGGCCAGCCACCTTCAGATTTTTTCCCATTGGGTTTACATTGGGAGCTGGCCGGCCACTGGATCAGGCCGGTCACTGGAGCTGGCCGGTCACTGGATCATTGCTCTACTGACATATTTTGTTTTCAATGGGGTGTACTTGTATTTTGCTGTTGATGGAATGTACCAATAAGTTTTACAAATTCAATTGTCAAATTTTTTTAGGGGGGGATGTACCAACAATGTTTTGTAGATTCAAATTTCAATTTTTTTCAACAGTATGTACTAATGTTGCAACCAATGTTGCAGACTTGATCATGCTGGAAAATGCTTTTGGACTGGAGAGAATGATTCATTGCGTGCATCAGGATGATGCACCCAAAAGGTCCAACCCAATCGGGCTTGAAAACGATGCCGGGCTGATAAGTACGATTCAGTGTGTCAGTGACCTTGGGACAAGCGCAATTCACCCCTGTATCCACAGCAACACCTCAACCAACTGCGTTTCTCAGCCACAGCTGTGGTCCCCAGTGAAAGTGAACACACAATTTCTCCTCTTCATACACCCAAAATGAGGACTCAGTGAAGGCAGTGTTTTCTGTTTACTCTTTATCAGGTCTTTGCAAGAGAACAGGAATTTAGTTTGTTTCAGAAGATGAAAACATTTCATGCAGAGATGCTGAAATTGATCCCAACAGAACCATTACAACGCCAACAACTTCCATCCAGTTCCTGTGCCCAGGCATCACTGAAGCAAGAATTGTGTACTGTGGAATGAGGAACAATACAATTGAAGTGCAAAGTACTACATTTTCTGTTGTGCCAGAGATATACTTGAGTGCATAAAATGCACTAAAATATGTACAGACAGATGCCAAACAATGGATAGTGACAACAACTGAATCAAACAGGTTTGTTGGCCATCTTGGATCTTCCAGAACAAAGGTCAATACAAGGCTCAATACAAAGCAAGCTGCAAAAGCCCAAAATAATGATCGGCACCTGTGCTCACTCAGACAAGGGTTTTGTTTGACAACAAAAGTAAGCAATGTGAGCATCAGTCCAGCAAATCCTGCAAGTACAACTCCAGTTAGGGTGACATATCCAGCTGGAATTTGCCAGTGTAGAAAGCGTATCACTTCTAATCTTTTGCCTTGAGTCTTTTGCCTTGTGAGCCTTCTGCTGTGGTTATCACCTGTTGCTTCAAAGCAACATTCTCTCAAATTATGGCACAGCTCAGTTATGTTGACTGACCTTGGTTTACTGCAGCATACGCTTGATGTTTATGGTTCTCTGTTGTTTCATTCTGATGAACAAGAAGTCTATTTTTACAATAATCAATATTACCTTTGTTTTCGTTGACCATGTTGAAATTACAAAGTGTTTTCACAACAATTGAACACTTTGATTTTGTGTAAACATGGTCTGATGAATCTGATCTGTTCACACCTTGACCATCCCATGGTTGAAGAACAAACACCACTCCAGCAATGCACAAGAACACAAACAATACTTTTGCAGGCCCAATCCTTTCTTTTCCACACAACCCAAAAATGAGGAGTCCAGACAAAAGATTGAAGGTTGAACTTGTGCATTGTGCTGCAGTAACTAGTATCAAAGCAAAACTGATGTAAATTGCTGTACCACCAAGTGTTATGGTAAAAGCATTCAAGACTGTTGCAACTGTATCTGAGAAAGGAACTGTTGGCAATTGGAGACCATATGATATCCATATGAGGGTTAATAGAACAATTGTAAAACTTCTGAAAGCTTGCAGCTGAAAATCTGGAATTCTTCTTTCCAGTAACTCAACACTTGTTGCTCCAATAACATGGGAGACTGGACAAACAAAAGCAACCAAAATTCCTTTGGAAGCTTCCAACCAGGGTCTTTTTGTGACGTCTTTGTCAGGATCCTCAGGATCTGCTTTGGCCGAGTTGAGAAGTCTGAGAGATTCACGTGGGCCTTCCATTCAGAAAGGCATTCTTCACATTGTTTGATCTCTGCCCAACAATCAGTCTTTTTTTCAGGAGACAGAGTCAGTCCTACCATTCATCTGGAAAGCGAGCAGAGGCCTCATTGTGAGTTTCTGTGTGAACGGCCTCACTTATGATGTATCCTTGTTCCCTTGTGTCAAACCTGAATGTATAAGTCCACAGAGAAGTCTCCCTCATTAATTTTGGGCTGTTGCCTGCCACATCCATTTGTGTCCTTCAGATCTACATGAACCACACAAAAAGCGAACTCACTTTGAAATCCTTGCAGGCACTTGGTGGAAAGATTGCCTTGCCGACAACACCAAGCATTTTTTGGATCTCCAGAATGTCACGTGTGCAGAGCCAACATTTCAGGAAAGCCCATCACCATAGACCGATTCCTGGAAGCCCTCTCTTTGACAACAGCTTTTGGTGAAGTACAAGGTTGTGAACACTTCTTTTTTTTACAAACAGGCACTTTCCGTAGTGAAGGTGTTGTCTGTGTTGTCCACAAAATCAATTGGGTCCCTGTTGCTTGTTTCTCCAAGTTGCTGTTGCCAAAAAGTCCAACAAAAGGAACTCTTCCCCCTTGTTTACCGACTTGTCTTCTTCTTCGCTGTTTGCGTGTGCTTGTCTTACAAATGTGCCTGTTGTTCTGCCAGTGTGGGAGATATTTTCAAATGTTCATTCAGAAGATTCCCTGTGCAAGAACAAAATATTTTCAGCAGAATACAAAAAGAATGAATACATTTGAACACAACTATGTTTTCCAGAATCTGATAAGGTATGCAAAAGCCATGCACCAGCTGGAATGCTGAAAGATCATTTCACTGAATGGAAGGCAGCAAAATCTATATTGAATTTGGAGTTGTGGGCAGAATCACCTCCAAAAATGTTCCATATGGGCACCCCAAGACCCATACAATCTAAGATCAGGAGACTCACTGTCAAACCAGACGGAAACACACCATCAGTGACGAACATTGTTTTCTTCAGGGTCGAGTTCTGTCCTTCTCTCCTTGTCATGGACAGTCCGGGTTTGTGGAAAGGTGTGTTGAATCCAGACTTGTGGATGTGTCCAACAATGCCAGTTTAAAAAGTAATTTTTTTTGTAATCCTGTTGATTATGATACCATTGAAGCATTTGAGTCACAATGACAAATCTTTGTTCAGTCATTTGCTAAATATTTCATGTAAAGACCATGAAACTGATCCCAGCAAAACCATGAATGCTCCCACAACTTCCATCCAGTTCCTATGTCCAGGCAATACTGATGCCAGAATTGTGTACTGGGGAACAAGGAAAAAGACAACAGATGTGCTGTAAATGATGTTCACAACAGTACCTGAGATATGTTCCATTGCATACACCAGGAAGAACCAAGTGGTAACAGATGCCACACAGTGAACAGAAATAGCAGCTGTATCAAACAGGGTTTTAGGCCATACTGGATCTTCCAGAATAAAAGTTAGTATGAGGCTGCACAATAAACAAACTGTAAAGGCCCACAACATTGACCTGAATCTGTTCTCACTGAGACAGGGTTTTCTTTTGATGCTAAATGTGAGCAATGTTGTTGTCAGTCCTGCAAACAATGCAAAGAATATTCCTGTAGTGGTCATGTATCTGGGTGATATTTTAAATAGTAGAAACTCTACAGCAAAGTCTGATTCATCATTCATTTTAAGCATCTTTGGATAATAGTTTCCTGCAAGTTTTGAAACAATCCAACAAGTGGTCTTATTTCTGCAAAGCTTTAATTGATGAAGATGAGTCTGGCTTTTTGTACCAATGGATTGATTCTGGCAGATGTTCATTACTTGTTGTGGAAGGGGCTGAGATAAATTTCTGCACATATCTGTGTTTCTTGTTGTGTAAAGTTCACATGGTATTGAGATACAACTTTCATTTACAGCAAACTTAGTTGACCATTCTAAAGCCTGTTTTGTGCTTTTTCTATGCCATGGTTGTATAACAAACACAACTCCAGCAATACATAGCATGACAAACCCTACTTTCACAAGACTGATATTTTCTTGTCTGCTGAGCCCAAAAATAATGAGCCCAGACACCAAACTCATTGTGAAGGCTGAGCACTGAACAAGTGCAGCAGGTGTCAGAGCAAAACTGCAAGTTGAGTTCAAGGTCAACAGAACTACAAATAGAACAGTTGCAGAGACCTCTGATCTGGGAACTTTTGGCAGTTGAAGATGATACAACATCCACACCAGGCAAAACAGCACAATTGCTATACTTCTGAATACTTGCAACTCAAAATCTGGGACTCACCTGTCCAGCAACTGGACACTTGTTGCTCCAAAGATATGGGAGAAAGAAAACACAAAGGCAGCCAGAACTCCCTTTGCACATTGTAGCCAAGGTTGCCTTGCACTATGAGCACATTGGTTTGGATCCTCAGGGTCCACATTGGAGGTGTCCAGGAGTCTATCAGATTCCTCTGAGTTTTCCATCCTGTAGTATCTTATACTTCAGTGGGTCCATATGTGTGATGAGCCATAAAAATTTCTGAAAACAAACTTGTTGAAAACAGAAAGGCAAGTGTTCAAGTCAATTGTCCCTTAGGCTGAAACTCTGTGGAGTCACATGGAGATGCTCTACATCCTTGAATGAGACCTGAGCATTGTTTGGGAAACACTTAAGTTCAACATGTTCAGTTATTTTCCTGTCTAATTCACAAGGATTGTTTCTGGTTGAATTTGTCTGCACATTCCAAGTTTTGAGAATTGCATGACCAGGGTAGAGTTTCTCAGCAAGTCATTATTTGTCTCTCCATGAGTGTGCAGTTGATGCTCCATTTGAATCATGAGCAGTTTGCACAAATGGTCAAGATTGGAAATCAACTTGGGATTTTTCTGAAAAAAAATCAACCAATTTTTCTGCACGTCAAAAGGAGTTCATTGATGGGGTGAAATTTGTCGAAACAAAAGGAGATTGCTGACAAAATGACCAGATTCGAATCCCGTGTGATCGAGCGAACACAAAACTCCCATGACTGGCAGTTTGTCGAGTCCTTGGTTCGTCCAGCTAACCTCCCGTGTGACCAGCCTGCTTCAGAATGTCTCTCTCACGGATACAGCGAGCGATCTGTTCAGGCAAGCCTGTCACAAATCCCATTGGCCAACCCTGAAATATCTCTCGTTGATATTTCCAAAAAACTTTGTGCGAACCTGTAGGCAAGTTCCTTGGCGGTGGTGTTGTGTGTGTGGTTACCGAGGTCCCTCTCGCGTGTCTTTTCCGAAGTTGCTTGTCATCAACACGTCCAACACAAACAGTGAGAAACTCCTCTCCCATGTCCACACATCTTCATGCAACAATTGCTGAAACGAGTGTGGTTGTTTTGTGTGCCTGTTGTTCTGCCAGTGAGGGACTTGTTTTTTGGATGTCCATGTCCCTGTTTAGTGCTTCACAAAGTGTTTGTATTTCTGCATTTTCCAGAATCTGATAAGGTATTCAAGGACAATGCGTCAGCTGGAGCGCTCAAAGATCGTTCGCATTGAATGGAACGAGGCCAAATCGATATTTGAATTTGGAGTTGTGGGCCGCATCACCTCCATAATGTTCCTGATGGGACCCCAAGACCCACACAATTTAAGATCAGGGAACCTCAGAGAACCTCAGAGTGAAAGCGGATAGGGACTCTATTCGTGATGAACAGGGAACCCTTTTTCTTTGAAGGCCGAGTCCTACCCTTCTGCGCTTGTTGTTCTTGGTTCCGCTTCATTTCACATCACATGTTCCGGATGGGATGTTTTCCTCAAATAGTGCACATCTGAAATCAGGCCTCCAGGGGAACTCAGAGTGAAACCGGACAGGGGCACCAGTTCGGCTCATTCCATGTCACAGCAGAACTCCCAGTGGTTTGCAATGTTGACTGTGTTGGTGCCCCAAACCACTGGTGGTTTTCATTGGTCGCTTCCGTCTTTGACAGAACAGATGCAACTTTGAGTGAGCAAAGCAAAGGTGCAATGGTCAAGCTGGTACCATTCACCGCCAGGGATTTATTGAGTAGAAAATGGAAATCAACGCACATCTCGCCTCTTTGTTGAACTGATATCTTGGGGGTGATTTTCTTGGTTCTTGCAAGACGTACCCTTTTCCAGGTGCGAGAATCGAAACAATTGCATGACACACACAATCATATGTTTCCACAAATTTACCCATAAACACGCAAGCTAAATTGAACTAATCTGTGCAATGATCACGTGTTATGCAATCCCTGACAATATTCTGAGGAAATCAGGAGGGATCCATTCCCTTTTTGCTCCAACAAACTCACTGTGCACACCCTGCTTCGTGCCCTGACGTAACATTTTGAAGGAAATAGCTTGGAAGTGTGCTCCTGGAAGGGTCAAACAAGCTTGCATCGGTACTGATTCAAAGTGACACGAAAATATGAAAGGCACAAAAGACGTTTCTGTGCACGTAGTAATGTTTGTCTGCACCTACGCCTGGCAATTCATTGAGAATGACGAACACGATTCTCATTTGTACAGCCTTGCATGCAAAAGACAAAGGTCATCAACGATAAAACAGGTTTGAGATCAGTACGAAGTCCCTTGCAGCGTTGGTAATGTCATCAATTCTGCCTTATTCATCAATTCTTCCTGGTCCTCCTTGTCCTCCACTAGTCATGCTGTCTTTGGGGGGGGGTTTGGCTGTGGGGGGGGGTCTGGCTGCAAGGGGGGTCTAGCCACAGGGGGGTCTGGTGGGGGGAGGTGGTCCAGGGGGAGGGGGGGAGGGGACATTTTGGTCCAGCTGCCATATACTGCATTAGATATCTACCACATGGTGCTTCGCCCTAAAGGGACTTCGCACAACAAACCAACAGACAAACACTACCACGACAAGAGATGCTGCTCCCTCCCTGCGCGGCTAATCGCCAACTGAGTTCGATTTCTCACCATCACTGAGCCTCGTGTACGAGATTTGGGATTCGACGTTCGCCACTCAAATTTTCACTCAATTGTCACACTGCACGCACTATTCAACGAAGACTAGCCAGAACGTTTTTGTACCCGAAGCTCCAGGCTGAGAGGCCTCTGACCACCTGGCCTTCCTCCAACATTCGCTCTGAGAGACACAGATTCCATTTTTGGACAGCCACAACTCCAATGTGCATCGGGTCAGGGATCTATGGGCACCACATGGCTTTTTGGCCAGGTTCCCTTGGAGTCCAACCACAGCGTCATTTACGTGTTGTTTGGAGCATTTCCTGGAGAGAAACTACAATACATCCTATCAAAACCACAAAAAATCCTACAACGTCCATCCAATTCTTTTTCCCTGGCAAAATTGATGAAAGAATGGTGTACTGAGGTACCAAGAAAACACAACAGACATACTGAAAATAACAGTCAAAGTGTTCCCTGAAATATACTGCAAAGAATACAGAGCAAAAAGCCAGATGCTGATTGATGCTAAACAGTGCATAGAAACTTCAACACAATCAACAACACTTTCAGGCCATTTTGGTTCTTCCAAAAAGAAAGTCAGCAAAATGCTGATGAACAACCCCAGCAAAAAGGCCCAGAACAATGACCTCATTGTATCTTCATTCAGAGAAGAATACTTTTTGAAAAGAAGGGCAACACAGACTTGAGCTCCACCTCCAAGTGCAGAAATAGTAATTCCCACTAAGGAAAGAAAATCTGAGGGTATATCAATCAGAGGCAGTTTTGTTCTAGGCTTTTTGTTGCTCACAAGGACAGATTTGTTCAGGTGATGCAAAGCCAAATCAGATCCACACAATCTGAAATAGGTACACAACACAAATTCATTGTTAATTTTTGAGAGATTGAAACCAAATTGTCCATCTCGACATACTCTTCGAAGTTCATTGAACATTTTGATATTGGCAAATGAATGACTTGTTGTTGTCTGTTCCACTGAGGTTTTGCAAAGGACAGTTTATCTCTGGCACAAAATATGTTGATGCCTCTGAGATGCTTCTGGTAAAAGCGCAATTTCTTGCCATGGGTGAATGACAAATACCACTCCAACAACACACAGATAAACAAACAACTCTTTGGGAATGTTAAACCTTTCTAGTGCACACAACCAGAACAACAAAAGTCCAGAAAGTAAACTTGCTGCGTTGCAGGAGCATTGACCTGTTGCAGCTGGAATCAAAGTAAACCCAATGAAGGTCAGAGTAGAATCAAGTGTGACAACAACTGCATGCAGAAAAATACTGGGTGCTTCTTTTTAGTGATATTCTGGGAGAGGTCTGCTTAAAAACCATGGAGAGTGAACACCAGCAGAGAATTCCAGCAGACCTCAACGCTTACAGCTCCAGATCAGGAACTCTCCTCTCCAGCAATTGAAGATTTGTCAATCCAACAGTGTGAGGCGGCCAAGTTCTGGTTCTGCTTTTCGTGCAGATGTTTTCCAACCAACTTGGAAGCACAACTGAGGAGACTTTGCATCCTGACAAACAGCTGCCAGAGAATCTGGGCAAACAAATGACACCCGACAAGCTTTGATGTTTCGAACCTGGGGAAAACCGCTTGCTCTTTGGCCAAGGAATTTCTTGCATGAAAGTGTCCGCAAAGTTGCTTGATTTTCTCTACAGATAGAAATAGCCAGGTGGGCACATGAGATGGTATTCAGGATTCACGACTTTCAGTGGGACATGACTCTCAGAGAGAAGTCTGAACAGATCCAGAGGGCAGAGGCGCACGTTGGTGACGCCATTTTTATTGAAATGGATGAAACTTCCCTGCTTCACTCCAAACAGTGTGACAGCAATTCAACCACAACGCCAAAGTCAGAAACAGAAAGCGGAAATTTTAATTTGGATGAATGAGTGAGAAATGCAGACCGAAGACAGATCTATGTGAACCCTCTCTTGATGCTCAGAACAATGAACCGGCAAAGAGCTGAAAGTGCAAAACGTGGATGAATGATTTGACAAAACTGTTGCGGTGAGCACAGTTTACTTGTGATTGTTCTGTGCTCGTTCAGATTCATCTGATCATCGAGGGGTGGAGTTCAGGGTTTGCGGTCTCTGGTGTGAAACATTTCTTGGAGAGAAGTCAAAACAGATCCAGTGGAAACAACAAAAACTCCCACAACTTCCATCCAATTTTTGTGGCCTGGCAAAATAGGTGACAAAATGGTGTACTGGGGTATTAAGAAAAGGACAACAGCTGCACTAGTTATAACAGAATAGGTATTGCCAGAAATATAGGATATTGCAGAAATGTACAAAAACCAAGTACAAACTGATGACAAACAATGCAGACCTACTTCTATTATATTTTCTACACTTTCAGGCCAAACTGGATGCTCCAAGACAAACATCAGTGGAATGCTGATGAACAAGCCCAATGAAAAGGACCAAAACACAGCTCTGACCCTATCATCACTCACACATGAATGCCTTTTGAATACAAGGGATGCAAAAGTGAGAAATAGTCCAGATAACCCTGAGAAAAAGATTCCAATAGCAGTGAGGTAACGTGGCTGCAGGAACCAATGCAAAACTGACATTACTTGCCAGAGACACAGAGGAAAGAACAATTGCACAGAGAGACATTGTAGGTACATCTGATAGTTTTAGCCGTGGCAATGTTTGAGTGCAAAGCATCCACAGAAAACAACAACAGAGCACTGCAGCAGATCGAAATGCATTCAACTCCAAGTCAGGAATTCTTCTCTCTAGAAGTTGAAGATTTGTCACTCCAACGACACGAAAAAATACAGCCGTAAAACCAGCCACGACACCCTTAAAACTTTCTTTCCAGGGTTGTTCTTCCGTTTCTGTCGCAGCCTCCTTCTTATCTGAAGTGTCCAGGCCAAGAAGCTGGTGAGATTCCTCCAAGTTTGCCATTGATCCACGTCTGAAAGCCAAACTTTGTGCTCAACCAAAACTCTTGGAATAAAGTTTGTTGCAAATGCGGCAAATACAAAATTCTTCCAGAAAGAGATTTTGAACACCCAAGGAGGTGTCTTTGGGACCCAGATCCGAGTTCCGGAGTGTTCGAAACAGCCGACTTGGTTCGGACCAGCAGGGTGAGCTTGACTCAGCAACAACTTCTCCCTCCGAATTCTTCTCCAATTCTGTTTCCTCTCCTTTTTAAATTATGAAGAAGTCCAACATTTTTTTTCACTTCATCTGCCTCGAGAAGCAGCTGGCAAGCCGGCAGATGATGTTTGAACTCCACTATATTGTGCAGAAAAAAGACACTTGCACCATACTGTGCGTGTGTTGAAAATTAAAACGCTATGCGCAGAAAGTCTGTGTGGCTTCCATTCACAAGTGCAGACTGAAGACTGGCGGAAAATCCTCCCAAAATACAAATGCAGACCTACATATTGAAGCAAGAAACACACGTATGATGGGGTTCTCTCTGTCTTTGACGGCAGGAACACCTTTTGTTTGGTCCTGCACGTCACAATAAAACGGAGACGTCGGGAATGTTCGCACCAGCCAGTTTGTGTTTTCAGCACTGACGAGCAAATCACCCTCAGGACAACGAAAAGAACACGCCAAAAGGAAAGAAACTGGACAATGCCAATCTTCAATTTTGTCTTGTGCATCTTGTAATTCCATGAGCGAAACTCGCAGAGTTCTTGTTCGGTGTTGTTCTCGTGCAAATTGCTGTGGTTGAAACAGTGCGCAACGAAATCTGACAAATATCAATCTGTCATTGTTCTGGGCTTCAAATCAAAAACACTTTTTGTTGAGAAAGATTTACCAATTCATCGTCACAGCCTTGTCTCCTAGCTTCACTGATTGTCACTTTGAAGCATTTCCTGGAGTGAGGCTGCAACAGATCCAATCAAAACCACAAAAGCTCCTACAACTTCTATCCAATTCTTTCTCCCTGGCAGAATGGAAGACAGAATGGTGTACTGAGGAATCAGAAAAAAGACAACTGCTGTGCTAAGGATAATAGAGACAGTATTCCCAGAAATGTGTTGTAAGGAATATATGTACATGAACCACACAGTGATAGATGCTACACAGTGTACAGAAATGTGTATATTGTCAGCAGGGCTTTCAGGCCACACTGGATTTTCCAGTGCAAATGTTAGTGGAACAGTGATGGACAAACCCAAGAGAAAGGACCAGAATAAAGTTCTCATTCTATCCTCATTTACACAGGCACATTTTTTAAATACAAGTGATGCGCAAGAGAGAACTAGCCCTGCCAAACCAGAAAGAAAAATCCCTACAAGAGTGACATATTCTGAAGGAATATCAACAAGCAGTAATATTGTCTTCATTTTCTCTTTGTACCCCAAGTCCATTGTGTTCAGAGATACATTCTGCCTTACCTCAAACATATATTGCTTGCATGACTTATCTTGTTGGCTGATGCTCAGTTTAAACAGATTAAACACATTTGAAAGATGAGAATCAGGTTGTTCCTGTTTGGACACATTATCTGCTTTGATTTGTGTGCCATTTTCACAAAAAAAATAGCAACCTCTGCTCCTCAATTTCAAGTTGTCAAATGTTTTCAGAACGAAAGTCTTGCTTGTTTTGTCAGAAAGGCAGTTTGATGCCTCTGAGACAGTAAAATTTGTTTTATGAGAAAAATCATTCCAAGGTTGAATTACCAACACCACTCCACCTGCACACAACAGGATGGAGAGTGCTCTTGGACAGTTTAACTTCTCTTCTCCACAGCACCAGAACAATATGAGCCCAGAAAACAAAAGTACAATGGTCCAAGTGCTCTGAGCTGTGGCTGTTGGAGCCAATGCAAATCCAATATTTGTTGCCAGAGAATCCAAGGTTAGAATGGAGGCATACAAGAAAACAGTAGGTATGTCTGACAATTGAACCCTTGGCACTCTTTGCACATACACCATCCACAGTACACAAAAGCACAGTATTCCAGCAGACCTGAATGCATTCAGTTCCAAGTCAGGAACTCTCCTCTGCAGCAATTGGAGATTGGTCATGCCAACAATATGGGAAAATACAAGTAGAAAACCAGCTATGATTCCCTTCACACTTTTCAACCAGAGCCGCTTTTCCCTTCTGGCTGTGGCGTCCTCTGGGTCCTCAGGGTTGTCCAGCCGAAGAAGCTGGAGTGTTTCGCCAGAGTTTGCCATTGGTAACCGCGTCGGTAACTGAAACTCAAAATTGTTCCTGATCTACCCTGTTTCCTGGGATTTGGTGAAATGTGTGTTTTCAATGAGATGGCAAATCACCCAAGACAATTCTCAACACACCATGCAGGTACAGTGCACGCGTTGTTCCTTTGAACCATTCCAAGGGAATCCATTTCAGAACCATCCGAGTTCCAACTTCGAGCAGGCTGAGTGGGGCTTGCGCCATCACAGACCTCTGTCTCTCTGTTTCCCTGTCTCTCTGTCTCCCTGCTTCTCTGTCTCCTTGTCTTTGTCTCTGTGTCTCTCTGTTTGCTCCTCTCTTTCTCGGAAATTATCTCTGCGTTGCTTTTCCTTTCTGTGTTCGGAATGATTCGTCTTTTTGAATGACAACGATGTGAAGCATTCTGTCGTTGCATCTGTCTGGAGAAGCAGCTGCCAAGCCGACAGCAGACAGAGACAAAGCTGTCAAAGACAGATATTTTGCCAGTTTGTGGCTGAAACACAAGGTCTGGTCGCGAAATTATTCGCGAAGCTCCGCAAATGTTCGTGAATTGTCCGCTTCTCTTGTTTTGGAGTGGTGATTCAACGGCAGTTTTTACGCACCGTGTGCGGTCATCACAGCGAAACCAACGTTTTGGAGTAAACGACACACAGACACACACAGACACACACAGACACACACAGACACACACAAACACACAGAGACAGACACGCACACACGCACACACACACACACACACACACACACACACACACACAAACGAGCGCCCCCGCGCGTGTTTGTCGTTCACGCCAAAACGTTGGTTTCGCTGTGATGACCGCACATTGAGCTGTCTGTCTGTGTGTGTGTCTGTGTGTCTGTGTCTGCGTGGTCTGCGTACGAGTCAGAGACAACGAAAGGTTTTGTTTTTCGCGACAATTACTTGTGAACTCTGCGCATTCCTGGAAAACAAATTGTTTAGGATGAGTCATTGCGTTCGACTTGTTCAGGTGAGGCACATCAGAGTGAAAGTTTTAAATAGAGCCTGAGCACACAAGCTCGCGTCATGCGTCGCGTCCCTGTTTGCGTCAACACGTAGTGCTTCGTTGCGTCGCCGACGTCGTCACTCTGGTGACGCATGCGGTGTGCAGTGTCCTGAAGGCAACGGCGCGCAGCCGCTCTGACCGCGGTCTCGCCTGCGCACACAGGACGGAGTGTTTGCTCTGGTGGGTCTGGGGGCTGGTATCAAACCAGCACATGGGTTTCTGGTCAATTCAGGTTGAAGCTTTCGTCGCGAGGCAATCATCAAAGCTTCATGTGGCAGTCTGTGTAGTCTCACAGTCTCGTCATTTCATTCCATACACAGGGGGGTTCCACCCCCCCTCCCCACCCCCCACCCCCACACACACACAAGCTTGATCGCTGCAAGCGCAAAATTTCCCGAGTTGAAGTTGTGTTGCCCCTGACAATGAATCCTTCAAAGAACCTCGGATGGTCGGCCGTTAGTTGGTCAAGATCAACCTGACTCCCTCCAACCCAACCTGAGATCCGCTGGACAGAAACATGATGCAAAATAGCTGTTCAAAACTGCAACCTGGTACCATTCGATTGGTGTCCAACAAAGGCATTGCAAAGTCCACAAAGAGTTATTGCTCATCGTTCTGTGCGTCCAACCAGCAATACTGTTTGAAACCAAATTGCCCTGCGAGTTTTGTGTAAAACTGAAATTGAGCTTTCGGACACCAAGCAATTGGCACGAAGAGCCGGGAGGAAGACATGTGCTTCAGTTTTGGGTTTGTCGCATCGTTGTGATTCCTATTTGTTGTCATTGTCACCGCAGCTCACTGTTTAGCATTTACAGTCAATGTGCGGTCGGGAGTGGTTGTTTTGTGGTTCTGTGCAGACAATAACAACAGGTACGTCTTGAAATTCTGTTTTCAGTTGATCTTGGGCAAGCACATGGCAACGAACAAACCTGAGGAATCGCGCTATCTCCTGCCCCTGGCCAGCGCACACCCAGAAGATCCTGACGAACAGAAGAATGCCAAGAAGAACTGGAAGGAAAATCTCAAAGGCATTCTGGCCGCTTTCATCATTGTTGCCTCTATCATGACAGGAGTCACAAGTGTGCAGTTGCTGGAGAGGAGGGTTCCTGATCTGGAGTTACAGGCCTTCAGATGTGTGGCTATTGCTTCCTTCTGTCTGTTGTGGAAGTTAACATCATTGACATCACTGGCTGTGCCAATATCAGACATACCAGCTGTGCTTCTGTATGGACTTTTTATGTCCCTGGAATCCACTTCTATTTGTATTGCATATGCCTTGGTTCCAGCCACTACAGCCCAGTGTTCAATATCGACAGTCAGCCTGATGTCTGGAGTGTTCATTTTCTGGCTTTGTGGACAAGAGAAGTTTAGTCTTCTGAAAGTTGGGTGTGTAGCATTGTGTGTTGTTGGGGTGGTACTTGTCATTCAACCCTGGCATAGAAATGCAGATAGACGTGCATCAAACAGCAGACAAAATGTGAATGAAACGTCACGCTGCTTGTCGCTGGTGGCCACACTTTGCACATTGAATTTTCCGAACAACAGTTGTGTGAACGTGAATTCAGCACAAGTCTCAACAAACCAACTGAGGGACCTGTGTGCCAAGCAAAAAGGCCGCGCAAATTTGTCAAGCTTGTCTGAAATGTGTGGCAAATTTGACACTTGCTCGCTGAAGTCAATCGTGGCCCAAAGGAACACCACAAACAAGAACTCGGGTGCTGAGCACAAGGACTTGGATGGAGTGTTTCTGACTTTCACATTGCCACCAGAAGCTATGACTGTGGTGGGAATCATATTTGCAGGATTTAGTGGATTATTGTGCATTGCACTCTCTCTTGTCATCAAAAAGAACCCATGTGTCTATGAACACAAGTTTAGATCATTGTTTTGGGCTTTTGCAGTTGGACTGATTTGGAGTACAATTCTAACTTTTATTCTTGAAGATCCAGTGTGGCCTAAAGGCCACAAAGACATTGGAGCAACCTCAGCCCATTGTATATCAGCCATCACCACTTGGTATGCTTTCATCCTTTCTTTGCAGTACACTTCAGGCACCATAGTGAGCATCATCATCAGTACATCTGTTGTCTTCCTACTCATTCCCCAGTACACTATCTTGGCTTCTCTGTTGCCTGGCAACAGGAACTGGATGGAGGTTACAGGAGCTTTCATGGTTCTCCTGGGATCCTTCTTGGCATCTTTGTATGAAATGTTCTACTCTTCTGAAAAAGACCATTGACTTGCTTGGTGAAACAAGACCAACCTCTTGTGGTCCGGCACACAAATTCGCAGAGCCGTGGGGCAGTCATCTGTGATTAAGGGTTTTCACATTGGCTGGGCGGCATCAGAATTTTTGACGCGCGTGTCAAAATTTTGACACGCAGGCATCAAAGTCAACATGATGCCCAATGGAGAGTGTCAAGTTATCGGTCCAGACCGATCACAAATTTTGGACGCAGGCATCAATTTTTTGTCGCTGCATCACCAATGTGAAAACCCTTAATCACACAACCTTTACTCCGGTGGATTCTGAAGCTGCAGGAACACTCATTTTGGGAACAACGTGTTTGACCTGGATTCGGCTGGGGCCGCCCCAGGACTGGATCTCAACATAGTACCACAGAAAATTTTTGTTTTTGATAGACTAAGATTGTTTTTCGTCGTGTGATGGCACGTGATGCCCTGAAAAATAACAACCACGGCGAGCTGTGGCCCACGTCACGTGTCACGGAGCTCTGTGCCAAAGTTGCCTCTTGTTTGTTTGGAAAAATAATTTCTGACAACTTTCAACACTCTGATTCCGTCCATGTCTGAGGTGGGTGTTAAATCAACACATTTCGCCTTTGGTCTCGGGACTTCTTGCTTTTGAAACAATGCCCTCCGCAGATCAAGATCTTGACGTTGACCGCGTCATGAGTGTTTCGCCATTTCAGGGACAGTTACCCGTGTCTTCTGGTTCAGGGTCGGGCCATTTCATATCAGCGGAATTTTCACAGTTTCTAAACATTTCGGCAGATACGAGAACTTGCAGGGGCCGAGTCCAAATTTGATTGGACCGTTTTGCGTTTGTCACAGCCTCAGCGGGTCTGGCCATTTCTAGTTGAAACCCAGACACCAGTTTCTGGTTGTTTCAGGACCAAACCTCAAACAGCCAGGTTCCGAAACCTGGAAAATCCCGTGTCTTGACACAGGAAAATACGTCAGATCCACGTCGTCCAAGGTCCGGGTGGTGGACAGAGAATATTGGCCCATTCAATGCATTATAAATATTCCCTCGTGGTTCACAGTTGTTTATGATTCTTATTTGCACACGAAAACAAGCTTCTCCCCAGCACTGAAATCATCAAAAATATTTTCGCTGCAGGAACTCAATTGATTTGTTAATGGCTGCAACGTTTCTGATAAATTATGAATCCAAATAGGGAAAAACCACAAGCAACTTTGTGATAAATGACTCTTTCACGTGTGACAAACAATTCTGGGAACACGTGCGTGCCCTGGACGTCACACGAACGCAACAGGAACGCACACATCACGTCACAGCAACATTGTTGCACGCTGTCGCGACCAGAAACGATCGTCGCACGTGAAATTTGTCGGCTGTGTGTTGTTTCTGGTGTTTTGCGCTCGCATTTCAATTGAACTGATGAGTGCAGGTTCCCAGGTGAGGTTTTTACCTCGCTTGGATGGTGGTGATCAAACCTCTCAAATCCACAATGCTACGTACATGTTTTTTTTCTGACGGAAATTGTTCAGACGAACAAGAGGACAGACATAGCTTCGTTGTCAGCTTCTGTCAGGAATTGCAGAGCAGTTGAGATCATCGTCACCGTTTCAAACTGGATCTGAGGTAAAAGGGATATTGATCCAGAAGCAGCTGTTTCCCTGGAGAATGAGGCGAATCTCAGCTGCGTTCCGTCTGGTCTCGCTGCTCACAGTCTGGTTGGACAACACGTCAGGTATTTCATATCAATGTTCGCGTTTATCAGTTGTGCGACAGTTCACGCTTCTTTCACACACTGACTTTTGTAGATCTACATGTGGTTTGGCTGCCAAATCAACAAGACCTGTAACCAGGAAATACTTTTGTCACCAATTTTCCACAATCCGGCTGTTTTTTGTAAATACAAACGACAGGCATCGAACTCCAGTGACTCTCCCCCCCCCCTCCGTTCGCAAAAAAAATATTGCGTGTACCTGCGATTTTCAGTCAGACTGTTGAGTTTGTTTTGCTGGATTCTTCGCTCTGTGTTGAGAGTGGAATCGGACAACAACAACAACCCCCCTGCATTTTTCCGTTGGCGTGAATGTACGTGTGTGTGTATGATCATTTCAGGTCACTTGAACGCTTGTCAACCTGGTCAGAGACACGATCAAAGCGTAGATCCGCACACGTGCCCGCCCTGTTCCCCTGGTTACCACCAGGACGCAGCCAATCACCACATCAACGACTGTAACCCCTGCGGCAGAGGAACCTACTCCGAGGAGGGCGCCTCCAGCTGCTCCCAGTGTCCAGCAGGTGGGTTTCAAATGAAATTAGGGGTTTTCACGTTGGTGACGCGCGGTTGGGCGGCGTCAGAATTTTTGACACGTGCGTCAAAATTCAACATGAGGCCCAATGGAGAGTGTTAAATTATCGGTCCAGACCGATCACAAATTTTTGACGAGGGCATCAATTTTTTGACGCGCGCGTCACCAACGTGAAAACCCTTATTCAATCTTGAAAGCAAAAAGACATTTGCAGTGTTCGACGTACGCGTTGACTTCGCCGCCGGCGAGGTGCGTGACTTCGCGCCTGGTTTGGAGACAGCGCGAAGTCATATTTCGGCTAACTCGTTCAACCGCACACGGAAATCGAACATGGCTATTCATTCACGAGGAGAAAAAACATTTCAGCAATATGCTTTTCGGTCGGTTCTCTTTGTGTCCCCAGAAAAATTCCTGCTGTTCCATCAAAATTGTTCGAAAAACAAAAGGACTACGAATGAATTCGAGGATACGCGGAACTTTTTTGTGCAATTTTACCATTTCTTCCGCAGGTACATACCAGCCCAATGATGCTGGAGCAGGACTCAGCTCCTGCTACGCATGCCCCTCAGGCAGCTACTGCCCCGCTGGCTCAGAGTCCCCCACCCCCTGTGCTGAGGGTCACTACTCCTCAGGCCCCGGAGCCACGGAGTGCGCTGCGTGCCCACCTGGTGCCTACGCTGGGGGTACGGGGAGCTTCACCTGTACCCCATGTGAGCCTGGCACCCACCAACCCAACTACGGGTCCACTGCATGTGACTCGTGCCCTGAACAGTGGACTTCTGGCGAAGGATTTCCTGAATGCAACATCACTGTGGAAGGTTGGCGCAATTTTGCGTTGCTGTTACATGTGGTTTCGTTCAAAATGTTCGCCGAATGCAAGTCCTTTCACACTTTGCTTCTTCTTGTGTACTTCAGTCCCTGGCAGACCACGCACGGCCAACTACGCCGCACAATTCTCCACCAAAGTGAACAATCTTGATGGAGTCCACACGAGCACAGCAAAGCGGAACTGGGATTGTCTGTCGCTCTGCACTCACACAGACGAATGCAAAGGGATCAATGTGCATCAGATCTCCGCCCATCAAGTTCAATGTTACGTCCTGACAAACAGCACTGTGGGTACGAGCACAGGTACCAACTGGATTCTGTACTGGAAGAGTAATTAACAATGGCAAACAGTACAAATTTCAGTTTCATCATTTCATGTTGGCCTTGGGACACTGAGGAACTTCATTGGAACCCAAATTTCCGGAAGTTAACCGACGTTGTCCAATCTCACAAACCTTTTCCAACTGATGGACCTTTGACGAATTGGCTTCTTTGTCACTTTTGCAAAGCAAATAAAAATATAACAAATGTGGCAGTTGTGGCACCGAACCGAGCCGCAGATACAGACTGACCTTCAAATAAAGGTCCAGGAAATCCCACCAACGCAAAGGGGAGGGGGCAACCCCCATCAACCCCCATTCTGAAAAAAAAAAAACTGGGGAGAACCAAAAGATTATGTACGAGTGCCAGAACAGTGGCAGGGATAAAAGCACCTGAAGCAATGAGAACCAAAGCTTGCAAGGCCTTTATTAGATCTTCAACTGAAGTTCTTTCTTTGATCGATATCTCGGGCACTCCACCAATCTGGTCAAATCCGTGAAGAAACGGCTCTGAAATCGACTGTCTTCAGAGGTCGACAAGCCTGGATGTCACAATTACCCATGGATCCTCCTCCAACCGCACACACGTGAAGCCAGTAGCTACGATTATAGACACCTACTTCGGACGTAATCAGTTGTTTTTTCCTGTTCGAGCACTTTAATTGCGATCTTCTTCCCTTATTTGGCAATCTTGAGTGCGCGCGTGGTTTTTTCTGCCCATCCCACGCAGTCTGGGCCGCGGGTACAAGAAGGCGCGACGTGCGGCCTGGAGAGAGCAGAAACACGCACAACTCGCACCTGTGTGTACGTCAATACACGAGGACGCTCCCCGTGCTGGGGATGAGGCTGTCGTGTGTTGTGTTGCGGAACATGATACGTGAGCGTGTACGTCAGTGACGTCCGTTCAGGCGTCAGCATTGACGTGAGCGTCGGCGTCAAGTCACGTCACCGTCAACGTGAACATCAACCTTCTCGGCACGTCACAAACGTCGCATCACGTCATCAGCCAGGAAGACCGTCAACGTCCAACCGAACAAATCGTCAAGAAAGGTGAGTAGACTTGTTCTCCACCTCGCCATTCTTTCTGCATTGCACGCGCAAATACCCAATGCTTGAACAGGAGTTCTGGAATAAGCTCTGGCTGGTCCCTAGAACACCGCTATCAGAACACGCAGATCCAGGAAAGGGACCAAAAACTTTGGGCCTGTACGATTTCGTAGCGAACTGAAGCGCGACGAGTCTTTTTGCGTTTGCCGTTGAATCCAAAGGTCCCTGTGCTCGCAGCCCATGTGTGGTGTGTTCGTGCAGTCGAATTGCTCCACAGGAATGCGAAACGTTCCACCTCATGTCATTTTGTTCCATCGGAAAGCGTCCAACTTTCTGTACGGTTTGCACGTTGTGAGCGTTCAAATTGGGCTTGTTCCATTCACGTTTGTGGCTGGTCACCGGCAAAGTGGCGCCACTGAGTTGCAAGCGGAGATGGTGAAGTCAGCCATTTGGGACTTCCAGCAAGTGCTACGCCCCACTGATTCCGTTGACGCAAATGAAAATTGTGACGTGTCTTCCCTCACTCTGGGCAAGTCCACTTTTTCTCTTCATAAACAAGCAAAAAGAGTCTCCATTCACTGTTGTTCTCAGATCTTTCCTCTTCTTGGGCACAAAGAAGCTTCAATACCTGGGCTTTGTGTTTCTGGGCCATTTGTAAAGGCCAGATGTGAAACCTCATCACAATTCTTTTGCGGAGTCTGAACGCAATAAGGGTTTTCACATTGGCTGGGTGGCGTCAGAATTTTTGACATGTGCATCAAAATTTTGACACGCAGGCGTCAAAGTCAACCTGATGCCCAATGGAGAGCATCAAATTATTGGTCCAGACCGATCACAAATTTTTGATGCAGGCGTCAATTTTTTGTCGCTGTGTCACCAATGTGACAAAGTCTGACGCCGCCCCAGCCTACGTGAAAATCCTTATTGTCAACAGTTGTGTCGTGGCACCACGTAACCAAGGGTTACGTTTGCGTTCTGGTTCTGCTGACAGCCGCAATTTTGACCATCTCGGCGAGTCGCAGTCGCAAACGAAGGTTGGGTCACAAACGTATGACCAGGAGAATCTGCTGAAATTTGTTTCGGTCATTGTGAGTCACTCGGAACCAAGAGAGGGTTCCTGGTCGGTGGAGAACTTGTCGATCCCGCGGTTGGCGGGAGTCCAGTTTTTACTCTGATGCAACAGGCCCAACGAAAAAGGAGGCCAGTGTTACGAAATGGTCAGACCCCAAATGAGGAGGCACGGGGTTTCTGGCCATTTCATTTCGGGGGTGAAATGGCCAGGCACCCGGTGGCATGTACCTCTTCATTTTAGATCTGACTTGAAGTGGCCAGATATTGGGTGAACAATCGCTGAGTGGCAGTGTAATTTGATATCAATGTGTGAATTGAGAAGAGGAGGTGCATATGAAAAATTTGGGGTGTCTCCCCAATTCGTTCCACCGCCTAAGGCAGTTTGCGTGTCGTTTGGCTCCGCAGCAGAATTTCTGTGCTACGTTTGGGGAAAATGACAGAGACGAGAGAGAGAGAGAGAGAGAGAGAGAGAGGGAGAGAGAGAGAGAGAGAGAGAGAGAGAGGGGAGAGAGAGAGTGGGGAGAGAGAGAGAGGGGAGAGAGAGAGAGAGAGAGAGAGAGAGAGAGAGAGGGAGAGAGAGAGAGAGAGTGAGTGTGTGTGTGTGTGTGTGTGTGTCTGTCTGTCTGTCTGTTTATCTGTCTGTCTGTCTGTCTGTCTGAATCATAAAAGAATTGGTAGTTTTCATCCACTGGGCATTTCGAGAATTTGTTCGACCACCTGGAGCCCGATCCAATGAGGAAACGAGCACTTCTTGAGTGTTCACCCCCCTTCCTTGGTGAGGCCACACTTCACCCAACTAAGTTTTCAAAAAGCTGAGCTCGACACAACTTACAAGTTTCCCAGCCTGTGGAGCGCAAATTGTGCGAAACGCAGCGCTCACGTGATGATTCTATCAACTATGCTCTTCAGTTGATGCTTGAAAGTCAAGTGCGTTGGCGCCCACGATGGTTTAAACATGTCCAAAGTCGTGGTTATGCCGTGGTTGACAAACAGAGACTGTTGCCGCGCGCCACTTCAGTTGTTGCTATGGACGCACCTCTGAGTGCGTTTAATGCTGTCGCGTCCACAGCCGAAATGTGATCGAGAAAGAAAGAGCATTTTGCAATGTTTGTGGAAAGCAAAGCAAGAAGTATTTGACTTCCGTGTACGGATCCTGGGTCCGAACCAGAACTGTTCACAGGCTGCTCCAGGGGAGTGGCCCAGCGTCTCAGTCCTCAGTTCTCAGTGTTTTTAAAGCAGACGGGTGACATCTCTGTGAGGCCTCATGTTCAGTTCATCCGTGGCTGCAGCAGTCCTGATTGGTGTTGGGCCCTCAGTACTCAAAATCTACAGAATAACCCTGAGAAGAAACTATTTCAAACGTCACTCGCAGCAACATGACTCGTTTTATGTTGCGATTGGTGCACCAACCAGAAGCCTCGCAGCCGTGTCTGCTGGTCGCTCTACTCTCCAGCCTCAGTCCAGAGGACAACTCACGGGAGCAACAAAAATTTCACGAGATACTAAAACTCAGATTGTCTTGCCATTGTGTGGTTCCTTCTTCGGTCTTCTTTGCCAGACGTACGAGTAGATGTCCGTGGTTGCAGGCAGGGGCGGTTCCAGGGTGCGGCCTTTTGTTGCTTTGAAAGAATTTTGTCGTGTTTGTATTGTCTTTCAAATTTGAAATCACCGTTAAGGCGGTCGCCTCCAAGAGAAAATCCTGTATCTGCTCCTGGTTAGAACTTGTGTGAAAACTGCGAATTTCAAACGGGGCAATAGGTGCAATTTGTGGAAAACGGCGTCTGGTGATTCTGTTACGTCAACGTTTTCGCAACAACCCTTTTCTTTCGTTGACTGTAGCAAACGCGACGAACGTCATCGCTGCTGATTCTTCGACGCCCTCCACCCCCGCCCGGCCCCACCCAACATTTTAACCTCTTGAAACCCACATTGTCCCCAGACCATAGTTTCCTTGAACAGTCAAAGTGAAAACAGTGAACAGACCTTTTGCGACTCTTTACAAGAGACTTCGTGCGTGCAAATTTAGTCAGTGGAAAACATCGGACAAACAAAGCCTTCAGCGATGGCGGAAGAGACAGACAAGGTTCTGAGTGAGAGATACCTCCTCGCAGCTCAGTCAGGGGATCTCCAGACATTCAAGAATCTGCACGACCATCCAGCCGTGGACAGAGAGGCTACAGACAAGCAAGGAAAAAACGCCTTGATGTTGGCTGCAGACAAGACGCACCTCGAAATTGTGGAGTTCCTTATGGACCAGCCAGAAACACAATTGAACCACAGAGACGAAGTGGGCAACACCGCCATATTCTTGGCAGCTAAAAACTGGTACTTGTTCACCCTGATGTCTACTCATCCTGATGTGGACACCAAGGCCACAAACAAGAGTGGGGCCAACACCCTGATGTGGACTGTTCAGCAGAAAAATTATGAAGCAGTGGCTTTTCTGCTGAACAACACTGACACCAACGTCAACCTTGCTGACAATGATGGAAGAACAGCATTGCTGCATGCAGCTCAGAATGGAAATGAGTACATCTTTGCTGCTCTCTACAGGCACAAGGACATCAACAGGGAAGCCACTGACAGAGAAGGAAAAAATGCTTTGATGTATGCAGCACAGAAAGGACACAAGAAGATGGTACAGTATCTCCTGAAGCAACCTGACACAGAAGTCAATGACACAGACTATGCTGGCAACACAGCTCTTCTGCTTGCAGCTGGAGGGGGAGAAAAAGATACCTTTATCATTCTGTATCAACACTCCAAAGTGGACAAGAGAGCAACAAACAATGATTCACTCAACAGCCTGATGTCAGCTGCCAGCAAAGGCCAGAACCAAACTGTCAAGTTTTTGTTGCACCAAGAAGAAACAAACTGCAATGCAACCAGCAGTGATGGAAACACAGCTCTACTACTGGCATCCATGAGTGGGGATTTGCACACTTTTACAACACTTTTGAACCATCGTGATGTCAACATCAAAGCCACCAATAGCAAAGGAGAAACTTCTCTTATGCTGGCCTCATGGAAAGGGCACCATGATGTAGTCAGGCACCTTTTGAGCCAACTTGGCACAAATGTCAATGAAACTGACAATGATGGCAACACAGCTCTGCTTCATGCAGCCAAAGGAGGAGACCTGCAAACCTTCAAGCTGCTGCATGAGCACCGTGAAGTGGACAAGGAAGCAATCAACAAGAATGGCTGGAATGCAGTGGAGTGGGCAAGAAGAAACAACCACGAAGGCATTCTGCAGTACCTACAGCAGGAGCCCCTGCTTTCACCAATGCAGACAGAAGATTCAGGAGAGGGCTCGGGCCGTGCAGGAAGACGACGCAGAAGAGGCGTGATGATAGAAGATGACGAGACTGTGGAAGACAACCCGCTTCTCCAAGCAGCGTCAGACGGAGATCTGGAGGAATTCCAAACGCTTTACGACCAGCCTGACACTGACAGGACAGCCAGAAGCCAGAAGAAGAGGAATGCATTGATGAAGGCATCTCAGAAAGGACACCTTGAAATCGTGGAGTTTCTGCTGGAACAACAAGACACGGAAGTCAATGAAAAGGACAACGATGGAAACACAGCTCTTCTACATGCAGCTAGAAGTGGAGACACAGAGACGTTCAAGACCTTATTCAACCATACTGAAGTGGACAAGAGAGCAACCAACAAAGAAGGAATGAATGCCCTGATGTGTGCCTCAAAAAGTGGTCACCAAGAAGAAGTGCAGTTTCTGCTTGTGCAAGGAGCTCTGATGCTAAATGCACTTGACATCAAAGGAAACACAGCTCTGCTACATGCAGCTTCTGGTGGAGATTTGGAGACATTCAAAGCGTTGTACAAAGAAGAGTCTGATGCAGGACAGGAACACACCAGGAATGATGGAGAAAATGCACTGATGCTGGCATCTAAAGAAGGTCACACAGACATTGTCAAATTCCTGCTACTCATGCCAGGGACCCAGAGGACACAAGTTGACAATTTCCAAGACACAGCTCTTCTTCATGCAGCCAGAGGAGGAGACTATGAAACATTCTCGACTGTCTACAATGATCGAAGAATAGATGAGACAGCTAGAAATCTGGAGGGGATGGATGCACTTATGTGTGCTTCACACAAAGGTCATTGTGCTGTTGTCAGCTTTCTCCTGATAACACTTGGTACAGCAGTGAATTCTTCTGACAAAGATGGAGCCACAGCCTTGCTACATGCAGCTATGGGCGGAAATCTGGAAACCTTTCAAGAACTATACCAACACAGGGGTATCAACAGAGAAGCCAGCAGCAGCAGAGGTCAGAATGCTCTGATTTGGGCAACCCTGGGAGGACACCAGGACATTGTGAAGTTCCTTCTGGAGCAAGAAGAAACAGATATCAACAAAGCTGACGAAAATGGAGCCACAACCCTGCTCCATGCTGCTTGGAAAGGAGATTTGAAGACATTCCAGACTCTCTACAGCTTCTCCAAGACGAACAAAAATGTGACAAACAAATTTGGAAGCAATGCACTCTCATTGGCTTCATACAAAGGTCACATTGAAATTGTGGAGTATCTCCTGGAGCAGGAAGAAACAGACGCGAATGCAGCTGATCAGAATGAATGCACAGCCTTCGTGTACGCAGCTCTTGGTGGAGACCTTGACACCTTCCTCACTTTCTATCACCATACTGACACCAAAGAAGACTGGAACACGTTGATGCAGGCTGCAAAACTTGGAGACAACTCCGACATCATAGACTTCTTGGAGGGCCTCGACCGGTGGACTGAGATGCGACCAGACGGCAAGACTGCAAAGCGCCTGCTGGCCACCCTGGCTGACCTGCGCCTCGCTGAGGTGAATGCGGTGGAGGAGGTCCTCATGGCCACGTGGAAGTCAGAACCGACCCTTACGCTGGAGATGCTGGTAGAAGTTGCCAAGCGCATCCCGGACAACGAAACCCTGTTCGACTTGGCCGCGAATCTGGGGGAAGAGAGCATGTCGGTGGTACAAGCCATGAACGACCACAACGTGATTCCAGACGCCACGTTAGATGTTCTGAAAAACTGGAAAGAGAAGCAAAACTCAGACCCAGAAGCCTACACCAAGCTGAAAGATGTCCTTGCCACCATGGGAGAAAAGAAGATCATCGATGACGTCATGAAGTGGCGTCCAGAACCAGCTCTGACGAGCGAAATGCTAATGAAGCTTTCAAAACGCATTCCTGACAAAACCACCCTCTACGAGTTGGGCGGAAAGCTCGACGTGGAGCAAAGTACCATTGATCAAAGCCTACGGAGAAGGAAGTTGGAGCATGCGACCTCGTATATGTTGGGCAAATGGCACAAAAAGCAGAAGGACGAGCACCAGGCCTTCAAAGAACTGAGGTTCGCTCTGTACGCGATGGGGCAGCACAAAATCCTGCACGAAGTTCTTGGGATTCAGCCCAATCCCGAAACTTCCGGTTTGAATCTGGGGATTTCCGGTCCACGACAGGACAAGGAGCTGACCTTGAAAATGATCGTGGAGCTGTCAAAACGTTTCACGGATGCGGGGCTGATCTTGGAACTGGCCGCGCACCTTCAGATTCAGGACTACGAGGCTCATACGCAGATCAACTCGTACAGAACCGCCACTCTAGCGGCAACCCAGATGCTCGTCAGGTGGCATGAGAAGCAGGCGGACGGGTGCGTCGCCTACGGGCAGGTTCGCGAGGCGCTGGGGAAGATGAGGCTCGCCAGGGTCATCGCGGAGGTGCTGGACGTGGCGGAAGAGGTGAAGGAGGTGAAGGAGAAGAAAGAGGAGAAGCAGGACGACGATGGTGACGAAGTTTCTCATTTGTAATGTGAATACAGCGACAACTTGTGTACATATGAGACATCATGATCCGGGAACTTCCTGTCATCTCTACGAGACAAGCCACAACGAGCAGGAGAATTACAGAATTACAGCGAAATGGACACACACGTGCACGTAACCCAGGATCCAACATAACCATCAGCACATGAACGCTTTCAGTGTGAAAAACTGACAAACTGTCAACAAAGACATGACACGCAGAAAATCTCTTCGTTTGACATTCTCGACACCAAAAGCCCAAGAAAAGTCGGGCCACAGAGCACTTGAACCCAGCACGCCAGAGCCCAGAACTTTTTGCGGTGACTTGCAACCACGCCGACGCAAACTCTTCAACCCCGTGTGAGCCACAAAGACCCTGGTCAAAAAATATCACTCTTCCAAAGACATTCTCGTGCAAACGGTCGGCCTCCCTCCACCCTCAACACATCCTTCATGCCCCATTTGAATTGAGTCCCCAGCCTCCAGTGCGCTTTGGGTCCCTCCGGCCTTGGACAGCGTCCGACATCGTCGACGTCATTTCCGGGCCGTCGTCACCTACGTGCGGACGACAGAAGACGACGCACATCATTCTCTCCAGAACGGGTCGTCCGTCGCCATGGAGACCTGCGCAGCGTGTCGACGTGAGAACGACCCGACGCGACGCGACGCGACGCGCTTCCGTCCTCTTCAGTCGTCACAACAACGTCAGGTACTCGCCGCATTGCGCGTTCTTTGCTCTTCTTTTCTCAAATTGTGAGACATCTGTGAGCTCAAAACGTACAAATGCACCACTGTTGGTGGCTGGCAACTCATTGGTTATGAACCCACCGGAGTTGCATGAACGTTTGACAAAGCGAACGCGCTCTTTGGACTGTTTGATGCGCGCGGCAGACGCTCTGCAGGCCATTCGAGCGTTGATCGCCTTCAAATGGTGCGTTCGTCGACCAACGCCCGCATCGCCTGATCCACACCCGGACACGTTAAAGCGGTTATCACAGTGGTGACGTTCGGTCGTCTTTTTGACGTCGGCGTCAAAATTTTTCCTTGAACCCAATGGTGGAATTTTTGACGTCAGCCGAAGAAAACGACTGCGCATCACCCAATTGGGACCCCTGGTCGATGATGCAGGTCTTTTCCCTTGTACCTCATCAGGGCAAAAAGACGCGCAAAAACAGGAGTACGGGTTGAGCGTGAACAGGTGTTTTCAGGATTCATTGTTTCTTTGTTGAACCCAGGTGAAAGATGTGTCTGCTCCGAGGGGTTGAGGTTTTGTCGACCTCTCTGCACGTCATGGCTGAAACAAAACTTTGCAAATGAAAAATTGTCTGAGCTGGCACGATTTGTCGGCACAAAATCTGTAATTCTTTGAAGACGAAGAGCTGATTCAGCCGGGTTTTCGTACTGCATTGTTTGCTTGTCCGTGCAGCGACAAACGCTTTTGGCGGTCGACGTTTTCAGACAGACTCGAAGATGCACGTCGCATGGTAAACCCACGCCTGGTTTTCCCACAACTTGAACAGAGGTCAAATACCACCGCGACTCTCGACATTGGGAAATCACGGACTCTTCACATTCCGACCATCACAGGTGTGGCCAGCCATACCTCACCCATCCCACACTGAACACATGCAGAGGGGTCAGCGGGCTGCAAGGCTCGCTCAAAATTCGAACTGCAAAGTTGTTTATTTCTCTCTCATGCCGACCAACCTCAGACCTTCGGTGGACCATGGTTGCAAGTAAGCAAAGTCAACAAATGTCAGTTTATAGGAAGGAGGTTTTGCAGGTCAAAGAACAAAACCCTGAATCCGCCAACAGTTTGTTGAATTTCCCGACGAGTCAAGTCGCGTCCCACGTGGGGTGTTGAAGTGTTTCCTCTCGGCTTGAGATACCGCACCACTTTACGTGTCGTTATCCTCTCGTATACGTGTCAAAGTGTTTTCAATCAGCAGTCGATTTGGACGCCGCAAATGCACGAGGAAGAAGATTAAAGTTCAAGTCGTAACAAACAAAACGCTTGACACGCAAAGCAATGCACACCACAAAAAAGTACAACTCACCGAAAACGTGAGACTTTAATTCAAAGAGGTCCGCATTTTGGGTTGAACGAACCTCATCTTCGACAAAGAGAAAGAGAAACACACACGCACGTGCACACGCGCACATTGGACTGTAGTTTCTCATAACAGCAGATTGTGACAGGTTTTCCTGGTGTTGTGTACTTTTGTACTCCTCCAGGTGACTGGACCCTCCCCTTCTACCACGGCAACTGGTTCACAACGACTTGATCGCGACATCGCGACACTGCACCCTTTCACGGCGCCGGACAGACAGGAGGAGCGATTCATTTCTGACTGGTTTTCACCCAGGAACAACTTCCTGAGAAGCTGATGGAAGAGAACTTTTTGAGAAATGGCGTGAACTCTCGGGCCTCAGCGGTTCACCACTTGGGCTCGTCCTGAGACACCGGAAAACTTGGACCCGCATCGAGAAAGAAGCAAGGCCCCGGATCCGGAATCAGTGATGTTTGACCTGGAGCGGTATAGATAGTCAACATAGTGTGGGTCTCTTTATGTGCTCAAGAGAAGCAAAAAAAAACTGTGTTTGTTGTTCGTGATTTGCTCAAGAGGTGAAAAATCATTTTTTTCTGGCCAGCCAATTCATCAACGTTTCTTGCTGCTGTTTTTCACTTCAAATGGAAAGTTCTTGGCGCGGGCTGGTTTTGTTTTTGGCGCTGTTCGTTTTTCTCATGCAGAAAAGAGCGACAGAACAATGTTGGAATGACTCAGGAGCGCGTAGATATACTCGTTGATTTGAAGTGTCTTTGGGACCGAGTGTTCGGATGTGTAAAAAGAACGATGTAACTTCTTGCGGCGCCGAACGAACCCTGGAACTGAGGCGAAACCAAATGAGTTTTCAATGCGGAAAAAAACCAGACGGGTCACCCTGCAGACTTGTGAACGTTTTGCTGTTGAATTGTACTGAAAATGACGACATCAATTTTTGCAGCACATGTTTTGTTCTTTTTCTTGCATTTGACGCGTTCTTATCTCCCACCTGTTTTTTGTAGTTTTCATTGACAAAGTTTGCGCTGGTCCACAACGCTCAAACGAATCGAATTTGTTGAGGTCCTGCAGTGGAAAATATTTGGACCGACCGAAAGCGTGCTGTAGCTAGCTTTAAGTTTGAAACTTGACTTGTGAATAAACGCTTGCTATGTGTTCTTGTTTCGGGTACAAGAGAAAGAAATATTGTTTCCACAGCTTGGTAATTCATTATTGAAATAAAACCATCTTGAGAAACGAACGTCCATTGGTAACGCGTTTTGAGCCACGCCCACAGTACGCCCACACCCACGCCGGTACGCACAGTACGCCCACACCCACGCCCGTACGCACGGTACGCCCACGCCCACGCCACACCCACGAAACTCACTTCCACGTCCACGTCCAATCCACGTCCACGCTCGCGTCCATTTCTGGTCCACGTGTCTGTATGCACCTTCACCTCCGCGTACACAGAACTCGTTGACTCGTTCCTCAGGATAACGAGGCTCTGGAAGGGCCCCGCCGGTGCTTTCCTATGGCTGTCAGGGGAATGGCCGTTTCGACGGCATACTGCATGGATAGATGTAGCCATAACAAATTTGTGCGTTTTGAGAAAAGTTTCGCAGCAGTGAAAACCCCTCCTCTGTCAAAATTAGGCGCTGTCTGTGCAAAAATTCTGTCGAAGGAAGATAATTTTCAAAGTGATGGTTCCTCGATCGGTTTCCTCGATCAACGCCTCACCGACAGAGAAATTTTCCGCCAGTCAAGGAAAAATGCTTTTGGACACCACACACACACACACACACACACACACACACAACAACAACAACAACAACAACAACAACAACAACAACAACAACAAACGTTAAATTTGGTTTGCAGCTTGTGCACCAGATGATGGGGCAGCTTGGTTGCAACGAACTCGTATGTGCACGCCACAAAGCTGAACTTCGTGGTACACGCACGCACGCAAGCGCAGCAGATTTACACGCCTTGCTGTGCATCGCTGCGAACACGAACACGTATGCAGAGCGGAAAATGTAGGATATACACAACTGTACATGTCCATGAAACTAGGGTGTTTCGGATATTCAACACAAGGGTTACAGCTGAGACAGACTTCATTCTGTCGAACAGGCATTTCGGGAGAAAACTGACGAGAATTCAACACCACACCACCCAACGAACACGGTTCTCGACAGGTTGGTTCGCTTCGCTTTTCCTTCCGCGTTACGGAACATCGCAGCATGACTCTGCATCCTCAGCTCACAGCAGCCCCAGTTCACAGTTCAAGTAGCTTCCTCACAGCTCCAGATCTGGATTCGTATCCGGATTGTGAATCTGCAGGCGAAATGTCAGAACAGCAGCGGCGGTTCAGCCCGTGCTGGATTTTCATGCAGATTTCTCGTTTCTCCAACAGACGTGTGCAAGTGGTCAAGGACCGCCGCGCAATTTGAGTGAAGATGGCGCTGACTGCAGCGAAGGCGAAGGTGAGTCTGGTGCTTGCGTGCGTGCACCGCCGATAACGAAGCAAGTACGTGTCAGGTGCACGTCCGTGTTTTCTGAAGACGCGCGATAAGGCTGGGCAGCGTGTGATCCGTGGTTTTACACCAAACACGGTTGGAACCTAGATCTGCATGGAGCCCGACAGCCCGCGCCAATTGGCTGAACGTAGACGTCCTTGTGGCCTTGCTGGAAGGCTGGTGGCGCACAGAGTGTCGAGTCGAAAATTTTGACCCTGAATGACGTGTAATTAGGCCTGTCATTTTTGCTTTGTTACAGTTTGTAGTTTGTGAATACCTGAAGGTTCAAAATGGATTTTTTGACTACAATCCTGATAGTACGTCATTGAGGATCAAAACAGCGTCGAACGACGCGCCGCAGTGCGCGACCCACACCACGTTCGACGATTGCGCAGTGGGCCTGAACAGTGAAGTTGTTACAGAAAGACGATCCCATTGAGAGGCCGAAATGATTTCCTTTCCATTCTGAATTTCTGAAAAGTCAGGGTCGAGGTGTTGAATCACCACACTGACACGATAAGGTACTTCAGAAGCCTTGAGAATCTGTTTCACTGCACTGTAGCGCAGACAGGGGAACATTCTGCTCAAAACTAAGGGCGAAACCGGGTCTTTTTTACGACACAGGTACAGTCGGATCCAGGATTCTTGGGAGGGGACACAATTCAACTTTGCAAAAATCTTAAAGAGCATGCGCCTGCGTCCCCTGCTTCAGCCCACGGAATGCGAGAGGTGATGGGTGTCATTTTTCACAGGGACTCTGAAACAAAACCATGGTTCCAGCTCCGTTTTCCACCCCAAACAAGCGTCTGAGATTCTCCGTCGTCCGCGGCCCAACTCAACCATATTCTTTACTTTTGAAACCAGTCCATGAGATCAGACGCTTTGTGACAACCTCATTAGAACTTTGAAAAGCATGTGTGAAACGGGGAGTGAGAAGAGCATCAGTGTCATTGCACACCTCACAGGTCCACCACACCCTCCCGAAGCGACGTCCAGCGTCTAGGAGTCAGGACCAGAAAACATGCAGTGAATAGCATCAGTGAATAGCATCCCAACAACAAGGAGCAAATCCTTCGTCTTTCTGGAGACAAGCTGATTAGAACTTTACCACACGCGTGACAACCTGAGAATAGTGCACGAGAGGAGCATTTGTACCTCACATGCTCACAGGACCACCACACCCCCCTCCCATGGAAGTCAGGAACAAGTGACAGAGAATAGCACCATGGCGACAGGGGGAGAAACAGCTCTGATTCAGGCCGCACGTACCGGAGACAGTGAAACAGTGAATATGCTGATGCAGCAGCCACAAACAGCAGTAAATGGAGGTGATGCTACTGGCCAAACAGCTCTGATGAAAGCTGCACAGAAAGGAAATTATGAAATAGTAAAAGTTTTACTGGAGGAACAAGATGTTGCAGTCAATGGAGCCGATGGAAGTGGACAGACTGCTCTCATGAAAGCTGCATTGAAAGGTCAGAGCAAAGCAGTAAAGGTTCTCCTAAGCAGAGCAGATACTCTTGTGAATGGAGCAGATAACAAGGGAGAAACAGCTTTGATGATGGCTTCAGCGAAAGGCCACCAGGAAGCAGTGAGAATCATGTTGGAGAGAATGGATTTGGCCATTAATGGAGGTGATGTTTCTGGTCAAACTGCTCTGATGAAAGCTGCTCAGACAGGCAATCATGCAACAGTGAAGGTTCTGCTTGAGCAGTTAGATTGTCAAGTGAATGGAGCAGATGTCAAAGGAGATACAGCGCTGATGATGGCTGCTGAGAACGGCCACAGCAAAACCGTGAAAACCATGTTGGAGAGACAAGATCTTGAAGTACATGGAGGTGACGCCACTGGAAAAACAGCTCTGATGAAAGCTGCACAGAACGGCCATGACGAAACAGTGAAGATTCTGCAGGAACATCAAGACATTGTCGGGAATACAGGAAACAGAAGTGGACAAGAAGAAATGAAGAAATCTCCCCAAACAAAACAAAGTTCTGATGCCACTGCTGGATTTTCTGTGGATAATGTGAAAAGAATGGAAGGAGGGAGGACACCGAAAGCAGCTGAGATGCCTTCTAAACCAAGTCTGACTCCTCTAATGATGTTGGAGGTTGTCAAATCCATCCCTGATGAAATCACCTTGCATGAAATTGCTGCCAAACTGGATGTGAAAATTGCATTTGTGAAACAGTGTCTGAGTGACAAGAAAAAGTTAACTGAGGCTTCATTAGAGGTGTTGCAGCAGTGGAGAGGAACACAGAGAACAGGGGAAGATGCATTCAGAGTTATGAAACAAGTTCTTCTTGACTTAGAACAATGGAAGATACTGACTGAAATTCTTCAGGTCAAGTTGGACCCTTAACACACAGAAGATGAGCAGGAAGTCTGCACTCTTGAATACACCAGACAAAGTTCTGCAGTCAAGAAAACAAAAGCAACAACTGGGCAAAGCTCAAAGAAACTGACTCAGCTGATGGTTGTGAACTTGGCAAAGCGCTTGACTGAGAAAACCCAGCTGTTTGAACTGGCGGCTCATCTGGGAATTTCGGGAGACGCTGTGGACAGTTTGGTGAACGCAGAGAAGACCGTCCCTGACGCAGCCCTGTTAGTCCTGAACCGATGGGGCTCCAAACAGCCAGACAGTGCCAAGGCCTTCCACCAGGTGCACAAGGCTCTGTCAGAAATGGGGGAGGGGAGAGCAGTCGTGGAAGTTATGGGCATGTCTACTCCACAATCTGACGAACAATTCTGAGGCCCATCACGGCCATAGAAAACAACGACCAAATCACTCAACCAAAGATATTTCTGGCTGCAGAAAATTGTTGTGTGCAGTCTGCTTCCAAGAAATTTGAAACACAAATTTGACAGAATACGTAAAGGATTTCAGACACATCAAACACGGACCGACTGACATGATGGAAAATCAGCTGAAACGTTTCTGTCGTTTCGGTCCAAAACGTGGAGTCTTTTAGATTTCTGGAATCAACAAATTCTTGAGCGAGGGCAGTTGGGTCTGGTTGGACCTTCTAATTGAAAATAGTTCATTTGTTAAGACAAGTGGATCTCAAGTACCACGACACATTGTTGCGTTGGAAGTGATGTTCATTATGAAGTGAATCTGCAGTCAGTTTGGTCTGAAATATGTACGAGTACCGAATCTGACACCAGTCGCTGCTGGATCTGAAATCACTGGATCTGAACTCGTGTTGATCTTACATTTTGCACATTTCATGGATCTGAACCCTGTTGGAACGGACTGAATCTGAAACCAAAACTGAGTCTCCAATTGTTGGATCTGAGTGCAACGACAGTCTACTGGATCTGAAAACTGAACAACATATAAAATGCGTCAATTTTTGGTGTCAATATTACGGAGGATAAGTCCATCCCTGGAGCTGCTCCCTCAATTTCTACACCACCGCGCCATTGACACAAACTGAGAACCATTCAGCTCATTGTCTCGGGACCCACGTGTTACGTGCGTCGCAATCGGAACTCTTGACCTGTGTTATCGGCTCGGCTGTTCCATATCGCGCGACCTCCTCCCCGCTGGACGACGTTGTACGTGTTATCGCGTCATTCAGCGAGGGACAGTGCGAGGTGTACTCGCGTCCACAAGTCTCCGACACTGCAGTGAGCTGACTGCTCAGCTGAGACCTGACGTCTGCAGCGGAAGACATCCTGACGAAACGTGAGTTCCTCGCTTTGTTTTTTGTTGTTGGATGTACTGTGTAAACTTCAGCTGCATGAGCGCATGTACACGGTTTTCCATTGCTACGTATAGAACAACTGTCATACCAGTGTGCTGTGTCCTGAGCCCGTGCCGTGCACGCTCACGAATGTGATGGTCACTCCGTGCGTCCGCTGTTGAGTTAGAGTTGGTCTGACAGGTAGCGCGTGCAGTGCCCGTGTGGCAATGTACAAGTACTTGGCTCCTGTGTGGGGGAAACTTGCATTTGCGGAGACCAAAGACAGGGTTCTGACACTATGCAAAGGTGGTTCCTGTGAAATCACACAATGACTTTTCAAGACCTTTGGTTGACAAAATGAGTTGTGTGATTGAATAGGAACCATTTTTGAAAGGAGAGAACCAATTTTTACCTTGATGCGAGTACATACGACCGGTTTTGTTACCGCAGAGTTGTAGAATGAATGGCTTGTCTTGAGTGGTGCTGTCGCAACAGATCAATGAGGGCCAGGAACTCAGTCCACAGGAGTTTATCTCTTTCCCACCGAATTTTGTGCCGCTGGTGCAAAACGTAACGTTTTCACAAAAGATTAGTTGAAAAGTTGAAGGTGGGCTTCGGCACTCGTGGGTTGCTCCAACTTTTATCTGTCCTGAAGCCACCTCTGTCAGTTAACTTTGGAAACGACACGGTTCTCGAACCGATATATTGTGAGATTTTGTGATCAGTGTTATATATATTTACCATGACCAACCCCTAAGACTGCCATGGCCTTCCATAGCCACAGCAACAGCCACAGCCAATCATAGCATTACCCTAGATGGAGCCACTATCCT
>JAAUXT010057010.1_pt1 | contig 35944 bp, 32 predicted proteins | sample 7278171 | NCBI WGS metagenome assembly JAAUXT01 (sample SAMN14350112, study PRJNA611818) | marine sediment metagenome | isolation source: surface marine sediment (1.8m) | place: French Polynesia: Moorea | collected 2018-08 | reverse complement strand
TTGGAAAACTCGAGCATCCCCTCACTCTCGAGTTAAAAAAGCAAAAGAAATACATCTACCCAGTTTGACTCTGTAAATCATTGGTAAAGCGCACTTGCACAATCTGATCCAAATTTCTGACAAAAAATGAAAAAGAAACGCCAAGTGTGCACCAAGTAACGGGCCCTAATACTAGTGACACCAGTGAATCAAATGTGCACATTGTTGGTGCAGTAAACTTACAAAGTGAAATTTCTTTCTGACGAAAAGCTGTATCTTCTTTATTCACAGCTGTTGCTTGTTTGTTCTGAGAATAAGTGGCACGAATCTTGCCTGCATTTTCGTGATTTGACCAAAAAGAGCCTCAAACACAACGAAAGGTCCTTGTCAAAAGGTGCCTGTTGATGAGAAACATAAACTGGGATGAAGCAATCACACAATTGTCAAAATCTGATGTCTGTTACAGTTTCAATGCTGCAAAAATAAACTGAGTTTGGACAGGCTTTGCCTTGTATCCCTCGACCACATTGGAAAGACCCCAACGCAAAAACAACAAATCTCTGTGTGACTGATTGACCAGCATTGGCAAGTCTGAAGTGACAACCCAGTTTCTCAGTTGCAGTTTGAGAGTTGCTTTGCCCTGTTTTAATTGAGGCGAATGACAGAAATGTCAGAAGGTTCACCACCCTGAGAATTAAGAAAATGTTCTCATTGAGGCTGATCACCTTGAGGTTGGCATTGAACTGAAATTGTGGTCATCAAATCATGGAGAGCTCTGCTGATGATTTTCTTTGTCATGACAAATGAAGGTAATCCCTGTTTTCAGCTGTTTTCCAAATACATCAGGCACAAGTTGCAAATCATGGGGTACCTTTTGATATTTTTGCGTTGTAGAAGCCTCAGATAATGGTTCAGAAAATCCAACAAAAATCCAATTGAAACTCTTGGTGACAAGCAAGGTGAACAACAAGGTAAACATCCCATATTTTCAAGTGTGACAAACTGATCACACCAACAAATGAGGGGCAGGCTTGTGCACTTGTCCAGAGAAAGGCAGGTTGCAGCCACCTACAGAGGAGACATATTCTCAAGGGTTTCTTAGTCTCTACTTCAACAAAAGTCATGTGAAAGAAAACTGTCATCTGCACCAAAAAATGTTAGTTGAAACCAAATTCCTTCTCCAAACAGAAAAGCCCTTTCTGAACTGCAGATCCTATGCTTGAACATCTCCACCTGAGAGAGAACCCACAAATGCTCCCCTATGGAGTCTTCATTGACCTGGTCACAAACATCTCTTGATATAGTTTAAAAAGCTGCACTCCATAAAGAGAGGAACATTTGCAAGTCTCAGAGAGACATTTTTTCTGGAAGACAATCACATTGCTGAGAAGCATCACCAATCCCTCAACTGGCACCACACATGCATGACAATCATGCAATATAAACATTGCTCACATCTTCTTTGTCTACAGGAGTCTGGGCAAAGCCAGGAGGCATCCCATGCACCACCAGGAATAGATACACAGAGTCCCAGGTGACCTACACCTGTCCTGCTGGAGGAAATTTCAGCCATTCTTGTGAGAAAGATGGAACCTGGAAACAGCCTGACTGTGCAGGTCAGTGTCAAAACATATGCACTGCCAGGTGAAATCACTTCTAGCCTGGACACACACACTCACACACACACTCACACACACAGAGGACATGATCCACCTTGTGTTCCTGTCATAATTTCTTCTGGACTTTGCAAGCAATTTGATTCCAAACAATTGTTCATCATTTAGTTTTTCAAAAATGCTTTTTTTATGTATGTTTGACAGGTTGTCCAAGGGAACCTGGCAGTACATAAAAAAGTTTATGCCGTCACAGCAACAACCTTGACCGTGTGAAAAGATTCTGGTGGAACTTGTCTCATGTGCCCCCTGATATACCTCCTGGGGCTCAAGCTGTACATCTGAGCTACAATGTCATCAGCTGCCTCCCAGCTGGAGTTTTCAGCCAACTTTCTCAGTGTACCAGACTAGAATTGAACGGAAACAAGATTTCCACCATTCACAAAGGTGCGTTTTGTGGGCTGGAGAAGTTGCAAGTGTTGACTTTGAGAAAAAATTGTCTTGGCTTCTTCCCTGCTGGTGTGTTCAGTCAACTTTCTCAGTGTACCAGGCTAGAATTGGACAACAACAAGATTGCCACCATTCACAAAGGTGCCTTTTGTGGACTGGAGAAGTTGCAGGTGTTGACGTTGGATTATAATCTTCTTCGCTTCCTCCCGGATGGTGTCTTCACCCATCTCAAACACTGCAAAGAACTGTGGCTGCGAAACAACCTCCTCACCTCCCTCCCAGATGGACTCTTCAGTCACCTTAGTCAGTGCAAAGTTCTTTTGCTGCATAACAACAATATTACATTGATCAACCATGCAACATTTGTGGGTCTCAAGAGACTGAAGCATCTGACTTTGGGAAACAATACCATCACTACTTTCCCTGCTGGGGTCTTCAGAGATTGCAGTGAAGTCGAAATCCTTTCTGTTTCCAGAGCTCACCTTACATCCATCACAAAAAAGAGCTTTGAGGGACTCAAGATGTTTGGCTGCTCTTATGTCCTTTTTGTGTCACATCAGGAGTTTGTCCAGAACCAGGAGGAGTGCCCAGGTTCAGCAGGACCAGATATGAAGGACTTTACATGCCTGGGGCTGAGGTCACCAGGTTTGGAGCAAACCAAACCTATGTGTGTCTTAAATCTGGAAAATGGGAGCTGAAAATCACTCGAGGTAATGCTGAGTTATTGTCATTGGGTCCAGAAATCCAGTGAACTTTGGAAAACAAATCAATATGAAAGGTGCCACAGTGTTGTCATGTGAACTTCCTTGTTTATGTCTGTTGAGCAGGTTGTCATGGTGAAAGATACAGACAGTTTGGATGTAGCAAGGGAAATGGAGAGACAGATTCAGTGGACCAGATGGACAAATGCATGGAGGAAAAGAGGGACAGAGGGAGGGAGGTGTGTTCAGGCTGAGAAGCAGAGGGAGATAGTACACACAGGGGAAACAATAGAGCAGTACAGAGAGAGGAGAGTTTTGTTCCATGCTTAGCTTGGGATAACTTCCCCATTTGTTGACCATGTTGAGGTGTATTGTGTAGAGCTCAACAGATATAAACAAGGAAGTTCACATGACATATTGACTTTGAAAATCCTGATCAGTGTGCTTTTCAGATGTACACACCAAAGCTGCAAGTTTGGATGTGACAACAAATGATGGAGAACCACATCATCATCAGCTTTGACTGTTTTCGGTGTGGCTGATGTTTGGTCTTCTTCCCACTTGAACAGAACAAAACCATTGGTCAGTGATTTGTGTTTCAGAATTAAACACCTTGAAAGACTCAAACACCACTGGAACACACAACATGACCACAATGGAGAGTACAACAATGGAGAGTGACAGAAGCACCAACCCAAGTAAGAGAACAATTACATTTCTTGGCAGAACAACAAACACAAAGCAAGACTGTTGTTTGTTCTTTGTCTTGAGAAAAAAAACTTTTGTTGTTGGTTGCCCAACATTTAGTTCTTTATGTTAGCATACATTTTGGGTATCATGCAACTTTTTTGAGGTTTGAAAAGACCCACAATTTGGATGCAAAAGTCATTCCTCAGAGACCCATCATTCTGTGATTTATATTTCTCCGCAGATGAATTGGAGTCCCGATTCATGAATTTGCTCTTGGATTCCCAGTACTGGTCTCAGTACTGTCAGCTTATGCCATTTGGAGAAACAGGTACCCAAACTGAGATTCACATACCAGAAAGAGTTCAGATGTTCACAGTTGTAATTGTCCCTTCTCCTCCAACTTATGATGCTCTGTGTTTACAGGGAAAATGTGTGCAACACTTGTGGCCTTTTTGGTTCTTGGTCAGCAGTTCAGGAATGCCTTTGCTCAAACTATTTTGGTCATCAAAACCAAGCCACTGCAGAGAACAACAGGAAAAGACTGCACATTGAAATTCAAATTGAAACTCCCCAGCTGACTTTGGGACAGCCAAGTCTCCAGCAAGTCTGGCTGAGACTTGCAATACTTGCAATAGTAGCCCACATTCTGTAAAAGTAGCTGAGGATCAAGACAAAGACAGGAACACACCTATTGAAATGGCACAAGATGGAATCGCAACAGCTGAAACAGAACAAGAGGGTTACACCACTCAGGAAGCAGAGGAAAACACAGTTGATGAAACCAAACAGAACATAAACTCAAGTGCAAAACTGGAACAAGTACCTGACACAACTATTGTTATGGGACAAAATGGGAATGGGATCAAAGCAATGGAACAAAGGAGGTACACAGCATGTGAAAGAGAACATGAGAGGAACACAGCAGTTGGAATAGAACAGCAGCAGAACACACCTTTTGAAGATAGAGAAGAGGAAAACACAGCTCCTGGGACAGAAGAAGAAGAGGACACAGCTGAGGAGACAGAACAGGAAGGGAACAAAATTGATGAACATGAACAAAACAGGAATGCAAGGATTGAACCACATTCAAATCTGAACACAAATGACAACACAGAAAAAGAGGGCAAGTCAACTGGTGAAGCAGAGCAGGTGAAGACCTCAACTGATGGAGTAGAGGACCCAAATAACTCATTCCCTGAAAAGAAACAAGAGGGCAACACAACTGATGAAAGAGAACAAAAAGCAACAAAAGATGATAAAAAAGAAGAGGAAGAGGACACCAAGCCAGAAACAGAGCTGCAGGGAAACAAACCCAAAGAAGCAGAGGAAGAGATAAAGTCAAGTGCAAAACAGGAAAAAGAATGGAACACAGCTGTTCCTCAAGGAATACAAAACAAAGAAATGAAATGAACCAGGAAAGCAACTGATCCACAGAAAAGGAAAAGGACACAAGTGTCCAAACAGGAGAACATCGGAACACAGCATTGTAAAAAGAACAAGTGGGGAATACAGCTTCTGATCAGTAATGGAAGAAAGATGCCATTGAGAACTTCATGAAAATGAGCATTTGCCTTGAACATAACTTGACAGAGTCAAAATCAAGGCATTTCCCTTGTGCCTTGGGCCTCCTGTTGAAGGATACGTTGCCAACTTTTGTGGCCACCTTTATGTGTCTGCTGTGGTCTTTTTTGAAGTTAGTTGTTCATTTCTGCAAAAAAATGCCCAGGGCAGCACCGAGAGCATCTGGATCCACTGAACCACGTGACAAGATTCCACCTGAACCAGGGGAACCAGGTCCCTTGAGACCCTGATATCAGCTGCAACTCTTCACACACGCATGCGCGCGATTAGCGTTTCCCACAGTTCACTGCGCACCTGGGGCTGCGACACGATTGGTCAGTCCGCGGAACTAACGCGGCGACTTCCGGTTGGCTGCGCGTCGCTTCCGCCTGACTGCGCCTCAGCCAATGACGAATGGACTCGAGTTTGTATTGGGTCTGATTGGACCCTGTGAGACATCTTCTTGTGATTCACCTGTTCCTGTCAGGTTTGAAATTTAGCTCTGTAAAAAGGAGCCATAAAGAGTGGAACAAACCAAAGCCCATAGAAAAGCAAGCGAAGTCTGGTTGATGCAGGATCTGAACCGCATTCAAAATTGTGCATCCAACCATATTTATTCCGCTGGATCCACTAAGGAAGCCAAAAAAAAAATCACATTTTTTTTTTTGCAAAACGAGATGTCTCATTGTTGACTAGTCATAAAATGTGTTCTGGATAATGCTTTTGTGTTGCTCCTTTTCAGTCGCATTTCTTTGACAGTGCAATGCCCCCACCAGTTTGCACCCTCCCCACTCTTGAGTGTCCAGACCTCTGGATCCACGCTGAAAATCGCAAATTTGCATTTTCTTTGTTGGTGGACCGTGTCTCTCCACAGGTGCGCTCCCTGACCTAGTTGTTCATTTTTGTGAGTGTCCTGAGCCCCTGGATCCGCCCCTGGACCCAGACTCAACAACGCCTGCCTGGGGAGCAGCTGTGATTGGTGCAGCACCATGCTGTCATCATGGTTCCTCGCGTCCTTTCAGCGCGCGGCTCTGGTTGGCTGCGTCTCGACCAATGAATGATGAGGATGGGTCACACAGGGACGCCGCTGTGGGAGGGTGAAGGTCACACTGTGGGAATTGGGACGATTCACACTGTGCGAGTGTGAAGGTGTGAGGGAGGGAGGCTGGTTCACACCACAGAGCAGAGGTGCTGAGCTCTTCACTGTGAGAGGTGGGTTGTTTCACACTATGGTGGTGTTCGCACTGTGGGGATGGGTGAGGCAGTGGTTGTGATGGTCATGCCTGGCGCGCTGTGTGCTGTGATGCCATCTTGACGGATTCACACCTCAACCGGGCTTTGTATAGCAGCGTCATAAGTTCATAAGTACGTCTGTGTGTGTGTGTGTGTGTGTGTGTGTGTGTGTGTGTGTGTGTGTGTGTGTGTGTGTGAATACAGGGAAACCTCATCTCCATGGTTGAGGACGGTTGCGCGGATTGAAGAGCCATCAGTACAAGGGAGGGGTTTTCACACAGGCAGGGCGGCGTAAGATTTGGTTGATGCTGGCGTCAAAAAAATTTGATGAGTGAGCGTCAAATTCAACTTGATGCCCAATGGAGACTGTCAGTCCGTTCCTGCTCTCACGTCAAAATTTTGACGCCGTATCATCTGTGTTGAAAGCCTGAATCACTCAAGCGTATAGTAGCAAGGCTACATTGGGGACGCACCAAATGTGAAGCCAGGATATCACACTCAATGTGTGAGGCAGAGCTGCATTGGGGACGCCTCCAGTGTGAATGAAGGGGTTTTCACATTGGTGATGCTCGGTCGATTTTTTGACGTCTGCGTCAAAATTTAACATTGAACCCAATGGTAAATTTTTTGACGTCAGCCCAAAAAACGACCGTTCAGGCTCTGCAGTGCGCGATGGTGAAGAGAAGTGAGAAAGGCCATCACAGCTGTGTTCCGGTGGAGATGAGTGATAAAGGCACCTGTGGCGTGAAATGCCGCGTGAAGAGCTTTCACAGCTGTGCAGGTTCTGGGGCCTGATTCACAGGCGACGCGTCATGTGTTCGTGGGCAGGTCCGGGGTGAAACAGGCTTTAGCTCTGCACAGAGTGTGTGTGTGTCAGTGTGTGTGTGCCACAAGTGTAAGTCTGGGCTGGGCGCGAGATCCGGTTCGAGTGGGTTCTGTACGTGTGTGTGCCTGTGTGTATCTGTGTATGTGTGTGCACGTGTGTGCGATGTGTGTTTGTGGTTTGCACACATACCTTGCTCTTGGCTACGGGTGTGCCTCGCATCCTTGCTCACTCTGTGTGTGTGTGTGTGTGTGTGTGTGTGTGTGTGTGTGTGTGTGTGTGTGCATGTGTGTGTGTGTGCATGTGTGTGTGAAGTATTGCAACAGGCAGGAGCCAAAGACGCTGCAGATTCATCCCCGTCAGCAGGGGCGAACACACTGTCTCATCACGTGTGGTCCAACCCCAACTTGGGAGGTTCGTGTTGCAGTCTGTGGCATCTGATATTCAAACAGGTGCAGATCCAGGGCTGAAGCATTGCAAGATGCAAACACTGCAGATTAATCAGCTTTGGCAGGGGCGGAACCCACATTGGAAGGCTTTTTTCCACTCTGCAGATGTGACACAAGGAAACATTGTGATCCAAAGGCTGTGCCACGCCCCCGGGATCTGCACCACCCATGAGGCATATTGTTTGTGGCGGTTTGGCCGAATCTACCATGTTCACATTGCGATTCCTTCCTCTGCCTGATGCAGAGCTTCAGCATGGCAGGGCATTCAGGCAGAAACGCAAAATCAACACCAGAAGTCACGTGGATCGGGCAATTGAGGCAAAACCCACACGAGAGACGTCTTGTGCAGTTGGGTTGTGGTGTGCTCAATCATGTGGAAAAACAAACATTATGCGGTGCTGGGATATGGCGGCCCTTACTGGACCACCACACTCTCCCGTAAGTGTAAGTAGAATGGTCTCCTGTCACCAAATGTGCTTATGAATTGCTTCCTTACAGGACCACCACACCCTCCCAATGCTCATTCCTTGGAAACCCATGAGTGACAGGTTGTGTGCTCTTGAATAGACCTCATTGTACATCCAATGCACATCCCTCCCAAAATGACCCCAGTGGGGTGGATCCAGTGGGAAAAAGATTGGGACTCAGGCTCACTGATCCTTGAACAACATGTACCCCTCGTTTTATGCTTCATGCATATTTTGCATTTTTTGACATAAAAAAATTAAACTTGCACTTGGGTCCCAACAGTGGGGTCAGGTCCCCGTTTGACCCCTCACCCTTGGATCCAGCCCCAGTGTGATCAGAAACAGAGACACACCATGTGGGAAGCTGACCTTTGAGAAGATGCATCACGCAGCGGGTGGCGACCGGTCTTTACACTTTATGTATCTGGTGGGATGCAAAAGCTGAAACCCACATTTGGGAGCAAAGTTCACGTGAGAGAGGGATGAAGGTGTGAGGAATCCAGTGTGGTGCGTCACCTATCTTTTGTTGCCATACTTTGCCCAATAGCCCTAACCTCTACGGGGAATAATGTGATGCCTTCATGTTTGAACACCGCGCTTCAGGGTGACGCCCCCAGTGTGAACATCCGACAGACCTGGGGAGGGGGTGACGCCCCCGTGTGACGCTGTCCCGCACACCTCACTTGGTGTGAACCCGCCATGGGTACGATGGGTACAAAGGGTGGCTCACCCAATGAAGCCCCTTCCTATCTGAAACTGTGAATCTCAGTGTGAATCTGCCCCGGCCACCACTCCCAGTATGAACCTGGTATGGATGGAGGTGAGGATGACACAGCAGGTGCAAACCTGCCACTGGAGTCAGCGGGCAGGAAGGTGACACATTCCAATGTGAACCAGTCCCAGGCTGTGGAAACCGATATTGATAAAAACATTTGAAGCTTCTGCATCCCAGTGTGAATCTGACCTCACACACCACTCCCAGTGTGAGTTACCACACCTCTCATGGTGTGAAGCATCGCAGGGCCAGTGCAGAGGGGTGATGCATCCAGTGAGAACCTCCCACCCCCCCCCCTCCACTGCGGTGGTCGGGGAGTCATGTGGAACTGTTGCTGGGCCTTTTCATCCTTGTGTGGGCCTGACCCCCCCACCGCTCCCAATGTGAACCCCCCTACCCACACACACACAACACTCCCTGCGTGAACCCTCCTTACCGATCCCAGGATGAACCCACCCACCCCAACACACACAAACACACACACACACACACACACACACACACACACACATCGCTCCCTGTGTGAACCCCCCTCCAGCACGGAGGTCGGGAGGCCATTTGGAGCTGTTTCCGGCCCTGTTCTTGCCGCACTTCATTACTGGGTCCAGTGCGCTGACAACGTGATGGGACTGCGACACGAGACATGGAGGAGAGGGCAAGGGCTCATCACAGCGGATCCAGGGGTGAGAGGGTGGAGAAGGATGGAGGCTGTCTGAGGGAGAGGGCGGGGCTCACCACAGCAGATCCAGGGAGAGGAGAGGGGATCACCACTGGGGATCCAGGGGTAAGGGTGGGGGAGGGAGGGGGCTGTCTGAGGTAGAGGGCAGGGACTCACCACAGTGGATCCAGAGAGAGGCCAGAGACTCACCACAGTGGATCCAGGGAGAGGGCAAGGACTCACCACAGTGGATCCAGGGAGAGGGCAGGGGCTCACTGCAGTGGATCTAGAGAGAGGCCAGGGACTCACCACAGCAGATCCAGGGAGAGGGGCAGGGGCTCAACACTGGGGATCCTGGGATGTGACTGTCATGTATAGTTGGTGTGCAGCTGATCCAGGGCCAAGACTGCCACAGGAGATGTGGGGAGACTGGGGCTCACCATTGCAGATCCAGGGGTGTGATTGGAAATCTGAGTGGGTAGAGGCTGTTGAAGGTAAAGGCTGCAGCAAACCATCCTCGGAACCTGGGTCTCAATGCAGTGGATCCAGGTGCAGGAGAAGGACCAACCAGTGAACCAGGGCCACTCTGCATTGAGTCTGGGTGTGGATGGAGGCCAGCCATGCTGATACAAGAAATTTGGGTGACCTGTGGACTTCCCACTGGGTCCAGGGTGATAGCAACAAGGAACAGGGAGGGGGACACTGGTTTGCTCTGCAGATGTTCCAGGGTCAGGACTGATGTAGGATCTGCAATAAGTCATTTATTGACAGGGACCCAGTGCAGAGGGGTCAGGGCCAGAACAAAGGCGTTGCCGACAGGTTCAAAGTCTCGTTCTTGAAACCGACTGACATGTCCAGGAAAATAAGCTTTGCCACATGGAAGTATGTTTCCAACATGAAGAAGCCATTTTGACAGCTCTTCTTGGGTCTTGCCAACATTCCCAGCTGAAGAAACTGACACAACATCACTGCTGAAAATTCAGTTGCTGTTGACAACAGAAGAACATTTCATGATATCAAATTCACTGACAGTAAAAAAAAGAGATAATTACAAATTGCGAGCCATGTTAATTTTATTACTTGCAAGATTTTGTGGTTGCATAAGGTAAGAACACTGAGACCCAACGGTCTGAGTGTGGCAAAATCTTCAACCAGAAAAAAAAACAATTCTCAAACAAGGCTCATGTTTCTCTCCAAAACTACAAGAGAAGATCTGCATTTGGTGTTTTTGCCAAATTAGCTGTTGAATGAGATATTGTGTGAAATCTGTTGGCAGGAATGCATTTTGCTTGATGACCAACTGAGAGAAACATCTTGAACATGAAGATACCAGGAACAGTCCCTTTCCTCCATCAGGTGTGTTTGATCTGCATTATGCTTAAGGGCAGTGCTGCAAACTTCACCATTTGGACAGCTTACATCAAGAGCAGCACATTCTCCTCTCTTCTTCTCTGCTCTCAGTCAAACAGAAGAAATATCAGAGTCATCACAAATTTCAAACTCTGCCAGCTGAAGCATCAACTTGTGAGGAAAAGGAAGATGCAGGTAAACTTTGGTAAACAATACAGAATAAAGAGCATCATTGGAAGAATCAAGCTGCCACTGTCTTCCAAGACAAAAATGCAAATTTTTGACAAGACTTTCTGGGAGATAAAACTGGACAGAAGACTTAAAATGAACATGACCTTTTTGTTTTTTGACGTTGGGCAGGAATAGAGACCATCTCTCATGAAAATATGGGTGAATCAAACTTACTATGAGGAAGTGTTTGGTTGGACTCCTCTGGAATGTGGTCTGAAGGAGTACACTTCCTTGTCTCTCAGGGACTGCTCTTTGAACTACCAGTATATTTATGGGAGAAGAAGCAAGTTTTATATCTGTCCCAATGATAACAATCTGTTCATGGTTGCACAGATTTTTGCAAGTAGAGAATTAAAATTGGACATGATTTTCTCAGTTGTTGATAAAAATGTGATCTCAAACTTCTCTTATGAGAGTCACAGTGTGGGAGGGCCAGCATGGATAGATCCCACTCTTTGTCATGCCAGACCTCCCTACAGAGGGCCCTGGGTGCAACGCTGTGTGTATCATATGATATGGAAGCAGAAAATCCTTGCTAATTCATATCATATTGTGGTCAGTCAATACTACAGAGTGAAACTCAGTTTGTTTGGTAGAAACATATCAATGCTTGGTCATATCAGACTCTTTGATGGACCCGATGAATTCAGCGCTCCAGCTAAGATGCCTCTGAGGTATTGGGTGAGCAAAACAGGGAATCAGGCTAGAGTCAAAGTCAATCTCATGTTGTCCACTTTCCAATGCTATCTCCATGTTTTCTGGCCCCTGAAGGATCAATCATTTGTTGTTGTCAATATTGAAACTGCACAACAGCATGTTGAAAATGTGTTGATCAACAACACTTACTTCTTCTCTGCACAAAGTGTGATGTATCACACACATAAGAATCACCAAGTAAAAGTTTTGAATGTTTCTTCAAGTAAAAGTTATCTGAATGTTTCTTTGCACACAATAACCTATGATGGACCAAATACTTTAGGTTGTGCCCATGGAGGTATAATATTCTTCAAGCCTCACAAAGGTGAACATACAGCACAAGTGATATTGTGTGAGAATTATACTAAAAACCCAGGAATCAACAGTTTTGACAAAGTGCCAATGGATCATGTGACATCAACCTCAAACTTGCTGCTGGTCATTTACAACTATCCTCCCACCAGCATGGACGTAAGGATTCAAATCTCTGCCACACCCTGCAGAGGAGTTTTTGCTTGTTCTAAAGGTAATGTACACCATTGATCACTGAGAGATAACTCACTCCACATTTCTGCTGTTGTCTTATTGCCCCTGATATTCATAGACATGTTTTGGGTGTTAGCATTCCTGACAAACAGCATCACAAGGCGTCAATTGACCAAGCACAAATATAATATCCCTGAGTATTTCCTGTTTAGCGATTCCGAAAAGGAGTTCATGATGTGGACACAGTTCTCATGTGTCCAGTGTGAGCCAAAAGCAGAAGAGACATCATGGTGTTGCTTCTGATCATTTCTTATTTGTTGCATTTATTCTTCTTCAGGCTTAGAGAGGATCCTGAGTTTGTGCAGCATCTTCACCCAGTGACAGTGTGTGTTTACACATCATACTGTGTGAATTGGTATTCTGCTGTGGGATACAACATTCCATCACAAGCGTGTGTCACTCTGCAATTCTATCCACGTGAGAAAGGTGGAGCAGCAATGTTTAGAACAGGACACAGGAATCAAGCTAGCTCCTACTGTTTGGGAGCAAACCAAACATTGGCACTGTATAATAATCACATGGTATTTAGGAAGGATGAGGGCTATCTTTTCCCGTACAAGTATTTCATTAGGAAGTTGATGTTGAGTAATGCATTCCCTGAATACAATATGACCAAACAAGACAGACATATGAGGGAATTTGACAATGTCAGCTTCACATATTTCCATGGAAATCACTTCAAAATAAGACAGAACATTCAAGTTGATTTCAGCATGCAACAGAAGCTGATTCAGAGAGATACATGCTGCAAGATGTCAATCATTGCTCCACCTATCATATTTGTACCAATCAGATTCACAATCACAAGCCACGAAATATCAGGAAACAGATCAAAAGATCCAGACTATGCCTTTTCCTTTGGGAAATTCTTTGCTGACACTTCCAAAGAAAGGTGGAGTTCTTGGACAAGATATTCATTTTCATGGGTTTCTTCAAACATTTATCACATAAACTGCTCCGAAAACCTCTCTGAGACTGCCGATAATCTGGGGTTATCTACTGAAGAAGTAGCTCTAACTTGTACAGAAAATATCATAACATTTCATGCACAATACTGGGAGTGCCTACTGCCTCCAAATACACATGAAGTGACTCAAACAACTGGATTTGTGCTGAACATCACAATACCTGGCACAACAATGGTACAGCTGCAAGTAGTAAAGTTGACCTTTCAAACTATCATCAATGAACTTTGCAAGTTTACAACTGTGAAAACAGCTCAGGGCAGACAACCTTTCCTTTGCACTGAATATGCTGCACAAAACAACCTGTATGCCAGTATGCTAGACAGGGACAGTTCATTTCAAATACAGCTCAAACTTCATGAATTCACTAAAGTTAGCCTGACCTTGAATTCATCTATTTGGGCCAAGAACCAGATGTATAGTTGTGTAGAAAGCAAATACAGCTGGAAAGCCACAGAGCAAGCCTTGTGCCATGTGACACACAAGGTTGAATACAGGTTGTTCCTCAGAGAACAGGCACAATCATGGACATCAGCCTTTATAGAGTGTTCTTCAAGGAGCCTCAAGCTTCCAAGCCTGAGAAACCAAGCTCAGTTGGATGAGATTGTTGCACTGATGCATCGACACCACAAACTCACTCCTCTGGGATTCTTTATTGCACTAATCAGAATGGTGAGTACTAAAACATGAATGTGACTATGCTCACCCCTGCCAGCTTTCATGGTACTGTGCTTGGGGTCTTGTACTTGCGTACACAAGTTATGCTGATGCTTGGGCTGTGTACACTTCTCAGTTTGCTTTGACCTGCCCCAGTGTTGAAACACTCACTCCATGATTGGCAGCACCTTCTTTGCTTCAATCACTAACTGATGTGTTTTCATTGTGCAAATCAACAGACAGAACCCTCCATTCTGCTGCAGGGCAACAAGATACCCAGGGATATCTATGGGAAACCAGTGGTGTTCTTTCCTTGGAAGTCTTATTCAGAAGCTCTGGCAACCCAGCATCATCTGAAATACTTGCCAGATGATCAGTTCCAGTATCTTCTGAATTTTGGGTTTGAAGAAACAAAGGACAACATGACACAATTCATTTCCAGTGATGATGATAAGAATGGTGGTTCTGTGTCCCCATTTATCCTGATCAATGATGACTTCTGGAACATCAGAAAATATTCAGGAACATTTGCAGACAAAATGGTTGATGACAAATGTCACTTTGCCAATCTGCTCAATCCAGCAAGGCCATCATTTCATGCCATCAGTTGCAGTTCTGTTGCAGTGCACACAATTTTATGTGAACAGCCCATACTAGAGACCAGCAAGCATACGAACAGGAAGGATTTTACCAAGAACTTTGCCAACATTTTCAGGTGTTCAGAAGGAATTCTAATTTCCAAAGCATACCTCTGTGATGGTCTTCCAGATTGTATTGATAGTCTGGAAGATGAAAATGACTGTTCCTGCACAGTGGGTAGTCTCATAATTCTGGACAGTGGACATTGCTCCAGTTTCTGCCATCCTGCAAACTGTACATGTTCTCCTTTATACAAGCAGAGGCCCACAGGAGGGTGCTTCATTTACTCTGATTCAAACACAAGAAACACAGGAAAATCAAGCAACATTGAGAGTGCTATGCATCACCATTGCAATAATAAAACAGGACCAATTGATGTCAAGTTGGTGAATGATCTGATTCCAGATTGTGCAGACAACACAGATGAGCCATTGATGGTTGGGATGGGTCACTCAGAAGATCTCAGAGAGTACAGATGTCCTGAGTTAGGTATGGTAGAATGTGTACCTGGCCATTCAAGCTGCTTTGGAACAAATCAAACTTGTTTGTATGACATTGATGGAATAACTGGGACACTGCTTTTCTGTAGAAATGGAAAGCATTTGCAAATTTGTGAAGACGTTCTGTGTGACCAGACACTGAAGTGCCCAGGCAGTTATTGTATTCCCTATAGATACAGATGCAATGGAAAATGGGATTGTTGGGATGGATTTGATGAGCAATCCTGCACCCAAGTAACTGTGGTTTGCAAAGGTCTGTTCAAATGCAGATTTACTCAGATTTGTGTGCACATCAATGATATCTGCAATGGAGTTGCAGATTGCTTCCTTGAAGATGATGAGTTGGCTTGCAATGTGAAATACTGCATTAGAGAATGCACTTGCCTTGGTCTTGGAATAATGTGCACCAATGTCCTGATTGACAGGAACATGTTACATTCTGAGTTCACACACTTCTTAATTGTTCACATTTCATTTATTTCATCTTTCAAGGTTGCATCTTTCACCAAAGCTATCACCTTGATATTACCACATAACAAACTGCAAACTGCCTTTCCACTTTCGAATCAAGAATATTCAAATTTAAAAATCATGGACATGACATTCAACCTTGTAGAAGAGATCATTTTGAAGAAAAATATGTATTTGCCACATGTGGTGGCTTTGAACTTTTCGTACAATGTTCTTTCTAGTTTCACACAGTTTACAATGCACACATTGCATTTACTTGATCTGTCACACAACAACATTCATGAACTTTCCCAGTTTTCCTTCAGTGGTTTGACCAATCTCAAAATCCTGGTTGTTCACTGCAACATTTTGACCCAGGTGAACATTGCCTTGTTCAGCACACTTCATGCACAAGTCATTTTGACAGACAAATACCACATGTGCTGTTTTGTTGAAAGCCAAGTTACTTGTACTGCCAAACCTTTTTGGCCACACATGTGCACTGGCCGTTTTTCTGGTAATACATTTTTCAAAATCATTTTCTGGCTTGTTCCAATCATTATCTCAGCTGTCACTCTGCCTTCTGTAATATTCTCTTTCAAGTACATTTCAGTCAGGGCTTACTGCAGAAAGGAAGCAGCCACAAACTTCAGGACAGTGGTTGCAGCTCTCAACCTGAGTGACTTGATGTTTGCTCTGCATCTGTTTGCCATGGCCATAAAAGATGCAACACAAGATAAAACAGAAGTGATGACATATGAAAATCTGTGGGTACACAGTGATCTCTGCTTGGTGTTGGCTTGCTTGTCATCATTTGCAGTGACTTTGTCATGTCTGCTTGGGGTGTTTTTGAGTGTCACCAGATATCTGGCTGTGAGGAGTGCTTTGGACAATCCACTCACAAGAAAAAGAACACAACTTTTTGTTGTGGTGTGCACTCTCTTAAGCCTTGTATTTGTTTTGACTGCAGCCTTCAGCAAACATGAGAGTGACTACAGCAAACATACTTTGACCTCACCACTTTGTGTTCTGATTGGTGATGTCAGGAACTCATTGGTGATAAGAAGGTGCAGTGTCATTGTTGTTTTTCTACTGGTGATGTCAACAGTATCTACTCCTTTTGTGTACATCAGACTTGCACAGTCAGCAAGAAGAACGAAAGAAGAAATTGAAATGAAACAGCAGAAGGCTGGGACCAACACAATCAAGTCATTGTGTATTTACCTCACAGTCAGCATTGTTGTGAACACACTGTGTTGCCTTCCAGCAGGCATTTTGTTGTTTGTCTTGGTCTCTGGTCAGACATTCTCTTTGATTATTCATTGCCTGCTTCTTCTTTTGTCTGTAAATCCTCTTCTAAATGCTTGTGTTCTAAATTTTTCTGATGTCAAGTCATTGATTTCCACAAAGTTGCTTCCCATTTGCATCCAAGAAAATTCTCCAACATAAAGGGCTTCACTGGTGAAGAAGTGGAAAATAAGATCAGGTGGTGTGATGTTTGCTTTCTGGGAAAAGCTATAAGGATGACACTAAGATTGTCTGTCTGCCAGGAAAAATATGAACAAGATGAAAGTTGGTGTGTTTATTTGGATTTCAACAGCACAAGAATGAAATAAGGAAGTGCACCACTCACTACAAGACCTTCTGAATTCATCATCAAAGTGTCAGAGCAAGAACTTGGAAAAACAGTGGGCCCTGAGACAGACTGTCAACACCAAGCACACTGTTGTTGCCAGAGACAGATCGCCACTGACTGACATGCAATCCTACGTACATCATCCTTGGACAACCAGGGATTCTGAGAACTACTGTGACCCCTGACTTGGTCCTACCTCCAGGCTTGTCATCTTCATGAGATTCCCTTGCCTCAAGTCAAGGTCTCTACTGCTCAATTTGCCTCTTCCCTGCTGCAGGCTGCACCTGGCACAGGTTTTGTGGACTCAGAAAACAAAGTATGGACAGCAGAATATCAATATGTTTTGAAGCCAAAACACCACATCATGTGATTCTTGGGGCAAGAGGTTGAGTCTGCCTTTATCTCAGAACTTCAACCACCTGGGGTGGATTCACCACAGATGTAATTTTGCTCGCATGAGGTTGTTCTTATCCACAAATTTTCTGCCTGGCCTGGTCTGTCAGCGCAACTGGCCTGCTCTCAGTAGAAAGTGATGAGACTGCTGCAGTAGGTTCAGTGGATCCAGAAGAGGCAGGTTATTTAACCTCATCTTGATCATTATAGGCAGTCATCAAGTAGCTGGCTTTGGCCTCTGCAATGTGGTGACATGTTGTTGGTTGATCAAAGCACAAATAGTGAGGGACAAACTCAACATGTGGATTTCGAGACATTATTAATTTGCATCCAGTTTGATTCTCAGTTCTGTGAATGTAGGCCTTGCAACAGGTTACCAACTTGATCCCAGCACGCAAGCATCAAATCTTATCCAACGCAAGTACCACCAATCCACTGATGTTGACCTGTGCAAAAGCGCTTTCTTGTGGAACACCTGTCCTTTGTCAACCAAAGTGGTTTTGTTGAGCTCTGCTGTGGTGTATGTCTTATTTGGAGGGCCAAACGTGATAGCTCACAATTGGAGTGAAAGTTGAAAGTAAGCTTCAAATTTTATTTCCAAAGAAAAGTAGATCTATTCAGGGAGAATCCTTTTTTCAGTGTGTGAGGCGCATGAGTGGCAAGGTTCAGAAAGACAAAAGCCACGAACACCAGGTCCTGCACAGCTTCAGATCAGCTCCATGTGCAGCATGAAAGCAATCTCATTCTGCAAGTTGTTTTGTGGGAACCTAAAGTACTATTGTTTGTAGAACTGGGGTTGAAATCATGTTGGATTTCCCAGAATATCCTGCTCTGCATCCAAAGTGCTAATTGGCTATAGTTTGGCATTTTGTTTGACGTAATGAAACAGTGAAAAATTCTCTGAAATCCTCAAGTATCTCCCAAGTGTTTTTGCTACTGCAGATTATACCTCCAGAACAAGAAAATTATCAGACAGCATCAGCCTATTGTGGTGTTCCCCTTGCAAATGTTTCTGCAAAAAGATGGCATGAATGAGATGCTCCTCAGTGCTGAGGACAATAAGGAGGATCTGCACAAAAAGACTTTCTTCTCTGGTTTGCATTCTTCTGCTCCATATGTTATTCTGATGATATTTAATTGCAGTGTTTGTGAAGGTCAATAAGGAAGATGCATTGAACTTGTTTGGAAAGCACCCAGTCATTTGGTTGGTGCACAGTTACAAGAATGGAAGGATTGTGCATTTATGTGAGAAAATTTCTGTGTTTCACTGAGTTGTGATGTTGTCAATCAAATGATTATGCATTTACACACAATATGCTTGCAAGTTTTGTTCCAAAGCCTATCATGAATGCTCTGAAATCCTGCTTTATAAAAATGTAAATTATCATGTTTGTTATGGAACTCAATGTCTGAAGAATGTGAAGAAGAACAGAGAGATATGTTTCTTGTTTGCTTTGACAGGGCAGCAGCAGAATTATGCTGACAGGAACCCAAAACATGAAGCAGCTTATGATGTGCATAATGGTGTAGTGTCCAACTCTCCTTTTCAGCTTGTTTTCTTTCTCCAGTTCTGCACTTTTTGTCAGTAATTTGATTGCTGTGATCAACTTCAGGATGAGAACAATTGCAGCACTTAACCAAACCATGGAGGTGTTCACAATTTGAAAATGCAATATGATTGTTTTGTGTTTGATGCATTCCTCATAAGGTTTCATTTTAAAATAGTAGAAAGGAAAAGCACTGCTCAGTTGATCTGCAAACAGAATACCAATAAAAGGTATGTGTGCCACACTTGTAACCTTTGTGAGTTGATTCAGAGTGAAGCCTTTTCTTCTGAAAGGGAAAATGACCAGCAGAAATGAATCTATTGCCAGAACAGCAACCAGTGTAAATGACATATGAAACAGATAAAAGCTTGCCAAGAAAACTGAGTGACACAGATTGCTGATGAAAGAAACAGAGGCACAGTTCCCACCATGTTCCAAGTCAATAATATCATGCAGGAACATAGCAAGACAATTCAGCAGTGAAGGAACAGTGAGGAAAGAAAGATGCATTTTCTGCTTGATAGACTCAACAGACAAAAGGTAAATAATTACTGCCAGACACAAGAATGCAGCAACCACAGATAAAATTCTCATTGCATGTGAAATGCTTTGGGAAGCATGAGAACAGCCTGTTGTATTTTCATGTGTTTTCCCTCCACACAGCAGACCAGGAGCAGAGCTCATACAGCAGAATTCCATCTGGGAAATTTGTAACAGCTTCATGCTGCTCAAAATACCCTCCAAAAAACCAGCTGCAGATTTTAGAGGGTTATGTATGATATCCAGCAGAAGCAAACTTTCAGTGTTTTGGAAAGTATCAAAACAAAGAGATGAAATCATATTTTTTGACAAGCTGAGATATTTCAAATTTGTGATGTTGGCAAAAGAATATGGAAACAAATGTTTGATGAACATTCCACTGAGATCCAATACTTTCAGGTATGTCAAACAGGCAAAGGCCCAATTCTGCACTTCTTCAATAACATTGAAGATCAGGATTAAATTGTGAAGCCTGGCTGATCTCAAATTTGCAAACAACTTCTCTGGTAAAACTCTTATTTTGTTGTGGCTCAAATCTAGTTGTTCCAAGTCAAACATGTCTGTGTGAATGAAACTTTTTGAAATATGGGTGAAGTTGTTGTGTGATAAATTTATAAATTTGACATCAATCAATCCCTTAAGAAGCAGTGGTGGGAAAAGAGTGAGTTCATTGTCCGACAAAGACAACAAAGTGACATACTGTGGAATCATAAAATCTATGCTCCTCATCTCTTTGCCACTGCACGCCAAGCTAAACCCCAAGCAAGTACACAGATGGGGACAAATAAATGCTTCAACACACATGATCTCATCGTCCTCATATTGGAAGGAACAATCAACTGCACCATCACAAATGTATACCGGATGCAAGCAAGTAGACTGGCCCCTGCAATGAAAGTATCCAGGGCAAACTACAGCTGAACAATTGGCTGCTTCATCTTCCCCAAATGGACAGTCCCACCTGCAAATGTAATGGTGTGGGATACAGTAAGAGTGGGGACACTTGAAATTATTTGTACAATGTATTGAGGTGCAGTTTTTGAGATGACTTCCAAAATCACAAAAATATGGCAATGACTTCTCACTCAATATGAAGAGACATATTTCATGCAACCAAAAGTTTTGATTTCCAAAAGAACTGCACTGCAGTTCAACATTCTCAATTGTTTGGATTTTGACTTGTTTTGTTGTTGATGTGAATTTGGCCCAACAATTAGAACTTGGAATGGACTGCCTCTTATCAGACTTGGAACAAACACAGTTGTCTTCATCTTGTCCTGTTGGACAGTCACGCTGACCATCACATACAAACTGAGGTGCAATGCACTGAGAATTTGTACTGCACACAAAAAAACCTTTGTGACAGTGAAAAGGTAGTCTCCTGACATTACCAGCTTTGGATTCAACAGAAATGATGTGTGTTGCATATCCCTTGTGACCTGTTAGAGCAACAAACATTCAACTGACCTTGATCCAGTCTGAGTGTCTCATGTCTCCCATCACACTTGCAGTGCAGATGAAACCTTGGATTTCATATGGCTGAATCCTGGTTAGTGCTTGAGCAATAGAAAAGTGTCTGCAAGGTGTTTCATCTTCTGGATGTGAAAATGTCACTGTGACATTTTGCTGCAGATGCCATTCATTCCACTGAAAGTAACTCAGAGGTGTGTCATCCACCCAGGTGTAGGTTCCATCGTCCTGCAAAGGAATGGATGAGGATTCAACATTTGATTTGTTGCAGATTTAATTTCACAGAATGTTTGGTTCACTACATGTTCAGGCAGCTCCACAGGGATTTCAGTGGTCCAAACTAACTTGCGACATGACCAGTTATCTTGGACACCACACAAAAAACTTTGATGCCTATTCAAGGGGCATGAGGTGCAAATTTTGAGTTCAGTGTCTTTTTCTCATTTTGGTCAAACAAGAAGACACTTTCAAATCCAATGTGCAAAAGTTCAAAATGACAGATTCACTATTTTTGGACACAAGGTTGTTTTTGTGTGGTGTCTTGAAGGTATAACGTATTCCTTTATGATTTTAATCATGATATTGGGGCTTCCTGATGTGGTCGGTGTCTCGCTTACACCAAAGAAAATGTTACTGGTTTTCACCTGGCTGAAATTGAAAGTTTGTTATTTTTGGATCAAAAGGTGTTGGCAGCCATATTGTACAGCAAAACACCTGATGTGGAAGTGAGATATTGTACGAGGGCCACAAGGCTTTGAAAATGAAAGGCATTGCTTAATTTGTGGCTGTGTGTGTATGGGTACGGGTCAAAATCAAAACCTTTTGCTGCAAAATGCGTTTCGCCTTGCCATGAAGCAAATTCTACACAACTGATAAAGTACATGTGCATAAAGATGATCATTTTGTGGTACAGATCTTGATGGTGGAGACATTGCGGAACTTGTGCATTAGTGTGTGAATTATTATTGCTTTGGGTGCAAAGTACTCAACTGATTTCAAGCTTGTCTGCACATGGTGTTGTTTCCTAGTTTTTGCAAGCTCGAGCAGGACAGAAATTTTGTTGCCAATTCAGGAAAAGGAAGAATTCAGATGTGTCACAAATATGAAAATCACCTTTGCATGAAGACCTAAATACAGCAACTAAGTGTCATGTCTTCTGCCTTCTTTGCTAACAACAGTTTGGAGAGAGAAAGCAATGAGTTCCTCCTCTTTGGATCCAATAGTTACCAAAGTCATATTTCTGGCTTTACAGAACATGTAGGCCTCCTGCCATGTGACTAACTCTGGTTCCCCTGGAATGAGCTGAGAACATGTGATCATGTCTCTGCACCAAAAGTTTCCCCACAGGTTTCCAAAATACCTGCCTGGTGTTGTGTGACAATAACTTCCCAAGCTATACTTATCTTCCAAGTAATTCTTTTCTATTTGAAATGTGTAGCTGTCTTTCATTTTGATGAAAAGAGCGAACAGAGAAAACCTACTGCTGACAGTGCCCAGCTGGAGAAAATGTCTTGGTTTGGCTGTGGTGGGAAGCACAACCTTTGCTGGATGGGTGTAACAATGGTCTAAGGGTTGATGTGTCAGAAATACCAAGACCTTGTCTCCATGTGTCCCATTCTTGACTCCCACAGAAGATGGGGCCTTTGCTTTGCAGACACCCTTTGTTGTGTAATGTCCCATGTTGGCTTCATACTCAACATAATACTCAATATCACCATCCACAAAAATACTTTTCTTGACAGAGATTGCTTTTGTAATCTCCTTTAGAATTCTTCTGGGTTCTATCACGTGTTTAAATTCCGTTCCTGTGAAAAGAGCAACTGTGTTTCTACATGAGTGGGTTGGTTGAGAGTAAAATGCATTTCTGTAGAAACAAGCACCATTGGCAAACAAATCAGTCTGCTTTGTGTTTTCTTCCCTCCTAAAAATGGCATTTTCCAACTGTATTTTAGTTGTTATCCTGATTGGGATTCCCTTTTTCTGACCAAATGAAAGTTTGTAGCAATGCCTGACACTATGACCCAACAACGCAGCTATTTTGGTCATCATATTGAAGGGAAGTCCAGAGGTCTGTCCTTCTATCAGGGAATTTGTGGTCAATTTCAGAGCCAAAATGAAAGCCAATGTGGTGGATGTGGAACCCAGATCAATCTGCAATGAGGAAAACTGGCCACTGCTGTCCAGCTCTGCATAGTCACTTTTTTCATCCAGCAATATTGCAGCTTGGTTGATTTCGATTTTTGCTCTGTCATTTGGTGTGTGTTGCAAATTGTGCATGAAGACAAAGCCTTTCACTTTTATGTCAACTGTCCCTTTGTGGTTCTTGATGAGGTGAGGAAACAGCTGTTCTTGGTATGTTCATATTCTCTGCCCGGTACGTGAACTGTAGAACTTCTGCGTTTCTCAACAGATGTCTCCGAATTGTGTTATGTTTGGTCCAAACAACAGTGCACAGTAAGAACACTTGGAATGTAGATGCTGTGAATACATTTGGGTGCCATGCTGGGTTTCTCTCCAACCTGGGTGAGAGAACACCGGGCCCATCATAGGCAAACAACACACTATTTGTGGAGAAGAATGTGTTTGACAAAGGGTAATTTTTTATTGTGACAAACTGTGCTGGAGAAACTGCAATTCAAATGGTGTAAACAGTTCTAGTTCCTGGTGCAAAATTTCCTCCTCTGATGTCTCCGGCAGTTGCCAAGGCAACGAAGCTAAACATGCATGCATAAGGGTCACCATCATTGACTGGATAAGGAAGTGGATAAGAAAAATATGGGGTCATGACAGGCTGATAGTGAACTATGAATAATTCAGAAGTGCAGTTCATCTGTTCATTATGAAACAGAGTGAGCTCTATGTCCACAAAAACACCATGTTTGTGATTTTGAACGACAACAGACCATGGAATGAATGACTGTGAATTGTGAAACAGGACATCAAACACAAATTGTGTTTTGAGGTAGTTGTTGCCAAGTTTATGTTTGACAACAAATCTTGTGAGGAAAGAACAATGTGAGGGTCTTGGTAAATATTGCAGACTCATGTTCACATGATATCGCAGTGGTACAACCACATGAATCAAACAACTGAGTTTGGAAAAAGTTGTTCTGATCTCTCTGTTCATCAGCTTTCTGAACCACAGGTTTTGAGGATTTAGCTTGAGCAGCAATGTTTTTCCATGAAACTGATTGGCAAACACCACCTGGTACCCAGGGACCCTTGCCAAATATGAGTGGTGTCTTCTGTTTGTGAAGAATGCAGTGTCAATTTTGTAGAACACTGCAAGGAAGCTTCTTAACTTATCATTCAAGCACAAATAGTGTTGTTGTATTGATCTGGTAATCCTGGTACATTTGGCCTGGTTGGTGTGTGGATAAATTAAAGCTTTCACTACCAATCTGACAAACAAGTTGAAATCACCTCCTTTGACTGGAAGAATTAAATTTTTCAAATGATGTGGCATTTGTGTGGGCAGTAGCTGATAATATGAAGAATGAATGCACTCACTTCTTGCACGTGCCATGTTGTACAGAACTATGAGTGCGAAGTACAGAACAAATTTCAAAATTACGGTCATCTGAACAGGTAACAAGCTGCAGGATTTCAGCTTTTAATTTTCCCAACAAATTTCAGTTTGAAATATAGTTTCTGCTGCAACATTCATTCAGTCAAAAACCTGTACAATCAGGAAAAAAAATTCTGAAAAGTCCAGGAAAAAAGTTCCTGACACAAAGCAGCTTTCATCAGAACATCTAGAATACAAAAGTTTTGGAGATGTTTGGGTCTTCGTCCCTGGGATTTAAGATCAAACCCATTTCCTGTGTGAAGTTTTCCCCTCTTGCTCCTTTTTCTGAGAAAATAGCTTTCTTCAGCTGTTAATTTCCAAACCTGCAAATTCCTGGTGGGTGGGTTTAAGGTTCAGAACACAGGAAGCCTTTGTTGACTTGGATCACACTGCACCAGATTGAAAACAAAACCATCAACATCAGACCATAAAATCGTTCCAGTTCCGCCTGCCCCCAGCTGACTTGAAGACTTTCAACAAAGACTGATGGGTGTGTAACATTGTCCCTGTTGAAAGCAAAGATCTGGTGTCTGTACAAAACTTTACATGATATTGTATTATTTTGCCTTGTGTCCTTTGAGAGATGTTTTGTGAATTCTTGCAAAAGATTTTGCTTCATTTGATGGGATAACAAACCTGAAGAGTAATCCAAAAATCAGGTACAGCCAGAGTCATCATCAAAGAGATGCTTCAACCTGACTTAAAACTCAAGATGAAACACTAGATGTTTGAATGTCTGGCAGAATGTGTCATAGACATCTTTATGAACTACATCCCACCCCCCTCCAGTCAGTTCGGGATCTAGATGTTGAGAATACCAGGTTCAAATAGTTTGACTGGACTGAAATTCTTGTTAAAAGAAGTCCAAGACAAGGTACATATTCTTTATTCTAACTGATTACAAAGAAAACCACCCCTACCTTTTTCTATCTGCTTATTTTCAGGTGTGCTCACCAGGCTTGGTTTTGTGCTGCCTTGGCATTATTCTCTCACTTTTGTCTTCTTTGAATGACTAGCTGTTCATTGTTTGCCAACAACGGAGGGTTGATGATGCAGACTAGCCCTCTCCTGTTCAGTAAGCAGAAACATGTTCTATTATCCAGCATATTTCCTTGTGTCAAACACAATGCATTCCAGCTCAAACTGGTGATGACTCCTTCCTTTTTACCAAAATGAAGTGCCTGTGTCCCTGTTGTTTTTTTCTTAAATTCAGGTATCCTGTTCTTCGCTTTCCTGCTGCGTACTGAGTCTGCTTGCACTCGCTGGGGGCTGGGCCGTTGTAGAAATGAGTACAATTCAACTGGAAAGAAGATATTCCTAAGAACATACTGGGATCTTGTGCAAGTCCCAAGGGACATTCCCAAGGAAGCGAGTGCGGTTGATCTGAGAGGAAACAACATTCAACTTCTTGATGCCGGGAACTTCAGTCATCTGGCACAATGTACCAAACTTTCATTGATCAGAAATATAATTTCAGCAATTCACATCAAGGCATTTGAGGGTATGAAATCACTGAGGATGCTGCTTCTCCAACTGAACAAAATTTCTCACATTGAGCCTCAAACTTTTCTGGGACTTGCTTCTCTGAAAAGTCTAAATCTTTTCTCAAATAAATTGACCAGGATACAGTGTGGCATGATGGAAGGACTTCACAAACTCACTGAACTTGACATCCGGAAAAAGAAAATTTCTGTTGTTGAAGAGGGAGCATTTAACCCATTGTATGCCATACAAACTCTCTCCCTACATGGCAACCAACTCAGAACAATCAATCAAAACCTGTTCAAAAACTTTCCACGCCCATTCCAACTGTCTCTGGGCAAAGGGTATTGCTTGAGAGCCACAAAGTGGGACTGCAGGTCCCTCTGCTGGTTGAAGCATGAGGAGCAGAAAGGCACAGTGAAGTGGAGATCTAACCAAGGCTGTCCCTGTTGTAGTGGTTCTATCAGATGGAACAAACTCCACTGTGCTGAAGGAGGTGAGCTGGCCTGCAGACATGTACCCATTAATGATGCAAAATGAGAAATGTTTGTTGAGTGATAATCATGCCATCTGGAAAGAAAGGAACATGGCAGTTATGTTTTGTTTTTGAGGAATTCCAATTGGTACAGTTTTGTTCAAATTTACTCGGGGTCAAACCTTGATCTGGATCTGGGATTTTTGTTTCACAACATTCAGCACATCTTGACACAAGTCACAGAAATCATGTCATTTGTTGAGTACCCTTCTTTTCACAGGTATATGTCCAGAACCTGGAGGGGTACCTTTCTCAAACAGAACTGGAGACAGTGGACCCTACAAAACTGGCTCTCATGTCACCTACAGCTGTGTGGATGGAACAGCAGAGACAATCACATGTTTGAGCAACAAGACATGGACACAGAAACCAAAGTGTCCAGGTGAGTGCTCAAAGGAGACTGAACTGTGTTGGGGTGGTGTGTGACATTTTTGATAACATGCCAATCAGTAAGATTTTCTCAGAGATCAAACCATCAACTGCCAAGTCTGAATAAGTCTGAACTTGTTTTCATGCTGGCATTTTGCAACCAAATGTCAGGAAAGACTCTTGCTTGGGTCCTTTTGTCAATTGTTTGTTTGAACATCTGTTCTCATAGTGTATTTTTCCTTCTCTGGGCTCAATGGTCAGACAGAGAACATCATGTCACACAATGTTTCAGAGCCAGCGTCTCCTACCAGTGCTGCTGTCACAACCCAGGAAACAACAAACTGCAACAACTGATGATGACTCAACTACTGCACATTTTGTTGTGAATTTGATAACATTACCACATCTTCAGCAACACCACAGTCCACACTAAGCACAGACACTCAGTGTGAGAATTAGAAAACTCAAGTGTGATGTTTGCAATATTAATTTTTTGTATTTTGTTTGTGTTTGTTGTTTCCAGACAGGTACCTGATTGGAGGGAAAATTCCATTCATTGTCTGCACTGTGGCTGTGGCATTGGCTGTGCTTATTGGATGTTTAGCAAAAAAGGTCAGTCTTTGTCTCTGATTCTTCAGTCAATAACTCAGAAGTACTTCACAGGTACACTTTCCAGGACAGACAAAGTACCATGTGCTTCATGCTCAGACTGCTTTGGGGAACAACAGTTTGGAAAACTATGCATTTTCAGAAAACAAGGGGCAGGAAATGCTGCTGAGCAAAACCAATTGGTCCCAAGGAAGACATAAAGGCTGAATGTTCCAAAGTGTACAAGGTTTGAATTGCGTGTTTTGATGGCATCTGCAGCCGTACATTTTCAAGTTTATCATTCAGAACAAACCTGACAAACTGTTCTTATGCAGGATGGACATTGCAGTGTGAAACCTGGGGTCACACATGCAGAGCTATTGGGCTGCATGTTGCTTTCTTCTGCTCTTGCTTTCTTTGCCATTCAGCCAATATATTGTGAAATCTTGTTGTTATCACAAAAAAGTGTTCAGACGCAAACCTGTCTTTGTTGTTGTATTTACAGGTTTTCCTTTTTTGAGTCTTTGGATTCAATTATACAGACAAATGTTCATCACAGGAGATGACATTCATTTGTAGCAAAATTGGTATTCCTAACATGGGAAGGAAATTGTCATTGTTAATGTTTGAATGTTTCCCTGAAGAAAACCCCATTTCATTGTCTCCACTATCTGAGGTTCAGTCCAAAATTGGACGGACTTCCACAACACTTGCAAGACAGAATCTTGGTACAGGTCTGAACACCATTCTGGTTTTGGTTGCAAGGCTGGTGACATCACTTGCTCAAGGTGAGAAAAAGACATGTTTGAACATGTGGGGGTTACTTTCATTGTCATTCAGCCTTGGCACGTGTGCCATTTTGACAAATCAAGTTGGCTTGGTCTCTGCTGCTCCTTAGAATTGACACAAGCCTTGCTGTTGTTTTGTTGTGTTGTTCTCAAACCAAAACCTCCAGTTTTTGTGTATCAAGAGACATGTCAAAATGGATAAGAGAGAAAGGGTGTTGTCATGGTGGGGTGGAAATTGAATTGTTCTGCTGGACTGGTCTGTCAGCAGACAAGTGTGTGAAACAAAATTCACAAAACACACCAGACAAAAGGGATCTTCCTAGATAGCACCGGAAATATCTGAGTGTGACCTGTGTGTACCAGATGTTGGGGCTTGAGCTGCATCTGAACTTTTTCTTGACGTCGGATGAGTGATAGTGCACTTGGCTGAAATGCAAATGAGTGAAAGCAGAGACACGGGCTCATCACTGATTGGTCATTGACCTTACAACCCCCCCCCCCCCCCCAGCAAGATTACACTTTGTTTCTGTGTCTTTTGCCTTTTTTATGGCGATGCTCTGACATCAGCCACGTAGGTACAAAAGCAGTGCACGTGTTTGCTGAACCTCCATATTCATTTCGTATTGCCCTGGATCAAGCTTCTTTTCCTTCTGCCTGTGATCACATGAGACTGAAGTCCCATTCAGCCATCACCAATCTTGTGCCCCTGGGCCCCTGTGTTCCCCTCCAACATTGTCTCTGGATCTCACAACGACAGCTGTGCACTTACACCCCTAAACTTTGACCCTGAATCCAGCAACTTCCACCCCGGTGGGACCCCGTATTCCCCCTGGATCCTCCTGCCACTCCTTTGGCTGCTGCCCTGGATGTGCTGTCGGGTCCAAGATCTGCCTGTACTGACTTTGTGCCTGGGTCCTTTCCCTGGTGCACCCTTTATCACACTATCATGTCCCACTGACCCGGTCCTGGTTCGGTCACTGCCTCCCATGGCAGTTCCACCCCATTCTTGCACCTGAATCCCTCTCTGCTGCCCCTGCATCCCTCCCTACTGCCCCTGGATCCATCCCTGCAGCCCCTGGATCACTCCCTGCTGCCCCTGGATCCCTCCCTGGAGCCCCTGTATCTTTACCCTGCAGCTCCTGGATCCCTCCCTGTAGCACCTGTATTCCTCCCCTGCAGCCCCTGGATCCCTGCTCTGCAGCTCCTGAATCCCTCCCTGCAGCTCCTCGATCCCTCCCTGCAACCTCTGTATCCCTCCCCTGCAGCCCCTGGATCCCTGCTCTGCAGCTCCTGGATCCCTCCCTGCAACCCCTGGACCCCTCCCTGCACCCCCTGGATCTGCCCCTGCATCCCCTGGATCCCTCCCCTGCAGCCCCTGGATCCCTCCCTGCAGCCCCTGGATCTCACCCCTACTGCTCCTGGATCCCTCCCTGTTCCCTCTGGACCCTCCCTGCAGCCTCCCCTACTGCCCCTGGATCCTCCATCCCACCTCTGACCCGGTCCTGGATCCGCTGGAGCCGCTTCAATCCGTGTCCATTCCGCATTAGAATGCGCGGTGAGTAAGTCAGTGACTGCGGCTGGGAGGGGACATCAGAGGGGATTTGGGCCATCAGGCTCCGACGCGCCGTGAATACGTTCATTTGGAGCTGCGGGAATGGGCGAAATTAGGGGAAATTGAGCTGATAGAGGCAGGTTCACACTGCAGGGGTGTGGCCCATGTAAACTTGGGGAAGTCTGAGGGAAAGTGAGAAATGGGGGGAAATTGTGGTGGCTGAGGTCTCTTCCTACTGGATGCGTCACACACAGCAGGTTTGGCAAACACGAAACGTAGATGTATGCGTGAACATACCCCTGGGAATTCAGCCTCCTGGAAGCAAGTACTCCACAAAGTACTCTTTTTTGGACAAACAAGAACAAGATATTCTGTTGTGAATTTTTAATTTTTTGTTGACTGATATTGGAATGAGAGTCTCTTCACAATCTGAGATAAAGAGGTTTGAGGACAAGTTGTGGCACAGACATTTTGTTGTGTGTAGTGTGTCCTGCATGATGAGATTCTGCGTCTACGTCTACGTTTCATGTTTGCCGAACCTGGTCACAGTGCAGCACCGTTGCGTTTGCATCGTAGCTGGTCTGATACCTCATGTACCGTGGTGTTGCGCTGGTTTTGATTGGCTCTGGGACTTTGGGCAAAATTGCGCGTCAAACCCGTTCACAGGTCAGATGTGTCAGCATCAGACTTGGAGTGACTGGTGGAATTGGCCACATCCACAGCACACCGTTCACACTGAATGCGTCACGCTCCATTGGGCACCTTGACCGGAAGTGCCATGGTTGAGTAAATTTTGAGTAGTTGGTAGAACTGGGGACTTTTCCCCCTCCTCATCAAAGAGACACAGGAACGAAGTCCCACTGGCAGTTTGCGAATCAATTTGGATGACACATGCAGGAATTGACCCACGGAGAAACCAAAATGCAGAGCCCAAGGGATTCTGGGTGTTGGGTTCTGTCACCGGCCGCAGAACAAAAGAAAGCAAGAAGTCAAGAAAGAATGAAAAACAAAACAAATATAGAATGCAAGGTAAGCCAAAGGTCCCAACGATCTCTCCAATTTCAGCCCTACAGTGAAGGGTATTCCACAGGGTGACGGAATTGGAACCTGCACCTAGCTGACGTGGCCTGACCACCATACCACTGGGTGCTCTGTCTGAAACGGACATGACACAAACGCACGTGAATCTCCCAGTGCTGCTTCCCACCTCACTCCACAGGCGCTGCCCCGTCTGAAGCGACCTAAGGCTCCGGAGTGAGATGCGACTCAGAATGCGCTGATTCGGAGACGTGGGATGAGGGAATGTGATGCGGATCCAGGGTCAGGGTCTGTGGGGTACCAACCCTGGGGGTGTTACGTCCCCTGACAAGAATGGGGGGGCACAAGGCTGGGTAAAAACAGTCACAGTTGGAGGGCAACCTGGCCCATGGATCCTGGCACCCCAGTGGGGTAAGACACCCCAGTGGGGTAAAGTGTGGGAGTTTCCAATGCATAGGAGGGTGAGCTGTCCAAAGAAGAGGGAAAGGAAGAGCAACCTTGGATGCCTCGACATATATGTGTAAACGTCTTTGGAACGAGACCACCGAAAAGAATGTCAAAGACCCAAGGGAAGGAAATAGAAAAGCTGCAAAAGTTATCTCTGTATGTGTGTGTGTGTGTGTGTGTGTGTGTGCGTGCTAATGCATGCCCCATGGATGCGCCCCTCAGTGTTCTTTGCCTCACTTGGCATCGCCCCCTGGGGTTCCACTTCCCACCCACGCGCCCTCATTCCTATTGCCCTCCGCCACTTCGCTGGCCCATGGATGGGGCCACAGGCTACAGAACCCCCCGTCTGTTCCCCCACGTGCACTCTGGTCTCCAGTGCCCCACCCTGGCTCCACCTCTCCCCAGATCAGCAGGCCCTGTTCAAATGGGTCTGGACCACAGTTTATATACACGACCCCCTGTTCCCCTAGGTTTCCCTGCCCCACCCTGGCTCCACCCTGCGCGGGCCTTCAGGCCCCCAATGGGTCTTGGCTGCAGACCCCCCCCCCCTCTGTTCCCCCTGGTTTTCCTTGCCCCACCCTGGCTCCACCCTGCGCGGGCCTTCAGGCCCCCAATAGGTCTTGGCTGCAGACTCCCCCCTGCTCCCCTTGGTTCCCCTTGCCCCACTCTGGCTCCACCCTGCGCGGGCCTTCAGGCCCCCAATGGGTCTTGGCTGCAGACTTCCCCCTCTGTTCCCCCTGGTTTCCCTTGCCCCACCCTGGCTCCCCCCTGCGCGGGCCTTCAGGCCCCCAATGGGTCTTGGCTGCAGACCCCCCCCCCTCTGTTCCCCCTGGTTCCCCTTGCCCCACCCTGGCGCCGCCCCTGCGCAGGCCTACAGGCCGTGAATGGGCTGATTTGAGTCCCTGGGAGCCTCGGAATGAGCGGAATTGCGCGAGGAAAGCAGATCAAGAGGTATTCGCGTCTGTCGGGCTCCAATTTAGATGCAGCCCGCCCTGCCGAGGAGGTTCACAGTGGGCGCGTCACACACACACACACAGACACAGACACACACACACACACACACACACACACACACACAGAGACGTGACCACGCACACACACGCACACACATGCATACTGACATGCACATGTACTGGCATGTACATGAAAACGTGCATTTCAGTGTATCGGCTGGATTGGATTGTTGGGGGCATAGCGTTGATTCTGTGGCTTCATGCGCTCTGTTTGTGTGTGCGTGTCTGTCTGTCTGTCTGTCTGTCTGTCTGTCTGTCTGTCTGTCTGTCTGTCTGTCTCTGTCTGTCTCTGTCTGTCTGTGTCTATCTCTGTTAGTCTGTGCATCTGCCTGCCTCTCTGACTGTGTGTGTGTATGTATGTGTGTGTGTGTGTGTGTCTGTCTGTCTGAACTGTATCTCACAGCTGGCGCCATGTTCCCTGCGTCACGCGTTGTGAGGCTGGATCGCCTCTGGTGTGTTTTCCTGTCGCTTTCAATCACACTGCAAGTTACATCCAGATTCAAGTAATGAGGACCCATTTTCCCACATGATTGATTTACAAAAATCTACACAACACATCATGGTGCTGACTACCTCCTTGTTCAGCTGATTTGGGTCTAGCAAATTGGGCGGTTGTACCTTCACAATATCGTAAAAATGAAGGATTATGTGTGTGGCATATCAGCCAGGATGCCCCATGTCCCGTTCTGGCCCATCCCATCCCATTCCATTCCACCCCAGGGGGCGTGTGAGGGGGGCACACCAACGGGTTGTACCCTACACACGCACCCACAGTTGACTGACGCACCACTTCTTGTTCACTTGCTTGGCTGGTTCAATCGTGAAACTTTGCTTTCAACAACCATTCTGCGCAACATGCAATCTTGCTCGGCCAATTTCAAAAGTTCAATTTCTTTACGAAATCAAGGTCTTTGCGTGCCTGCTATGAGTCCAATGATGACGCAGAAAATCAACCACGTAGGTAACGGAACGCTGGTTGCGTCAGGAAACCTGTCACCCTGGATGTGTCGGGGGGGGGGTTCACATTGGGTGACGCGCCGTCGTTTTTCGGGCTGACGCCAACAAATTCTACCATGAGGGGTTTTCACAATGACGCGACGTCAGAATTTTGATGCGACGCCAGGACTGGACTGGACCATTCTTTTGGCTCTCCATTGGGCGTCATGTTAAATTTGACATCCGCGCAACAAAATTTTGACGCTGGCATCAAAAAATCTGAAAACCCTGATTTGGTTCAATGTTAAATGTTGACGCCGACGTCAAATAAGTGACCGCGCGTCACGAATGTGAAAACCGCCTCACGCGTGTGGAGTGCACATGGGAGTCTTCCGAAGCAGCATGTCTCTTTCTTGTGCCGCACGAAAGGACGCAATGCGAGACAGCCACTTTTCTGATGGAAGCATTCCTGCACGGGCAGAGCAGGCAGCGGAAAACAAGTTCCCCAGGCCAGCTATGAGATGGAAGCTTTGGGCGTTAAATCTCACATCAAAGCAAATTGGTGCATGAAAAGCCTCTTCTTTCTTTCTCTGTATCTTTGTCCCTTTCTCTGTCTCTTTCTGTCTTTCTCTATCACTCCCTCTCATTCACTCTCTCTCTCCTTTTCCTCTCTCCCTCTCTCTTTCTGCCTCTCTCTCTACCTCTCCCTCTGTCTCTGTCCCTTTGTTTCTCTGCCTCTCTCTGTCCCTCTCCACCTCTCTCTCTTCTCTGTCTTCCTCCGTGTATCTCTCTCTCTCACTCTTTCTCTTCTCTCCTCTCTCTCACCCTCTCTCTGTCTCTCTCTCTCTGCATCTGTTGGCAAGCACATGTGCATGAGTGTGTTTGTGTGTGATCATGTCTGTGTGTGCGTGTGTGTAGGCATGTCTGTGTGCTTGTCGCGTTCGTACTTGTGTGTGTTCACATGTACTTGTGAGTGTGTGAAGGAGTGAGTTGTATGCCCATCACCAGATTCTCTGGATCTGCGGAGACTCAAATCTCTGAGCCAATCCCGAAAGGCTCCAGGCATCAAACTCTGCCTCTATTCCATGAAGGCTCGTCTCGCTTCAATTCTGTGTGGGTCTGTCTCAGCAGGCAGTTTCAGCAAAACGTCTCCTGTTCTTCAGGCTGGTCGCACACAGAGCGTCGAGCCGACAATGTTGACCCTGAATAACGCGTCACAAGGATTCTCATCGGACCTCAATACAAACCATGTTAATTTCTGGAAAGTTCATGTGCTATTCAAAACAATGAAAGCAGAAGATATCCTCCCTCTGAGTTTTCTATTTACTTTGTCAGTGTTTGGGTAAACTTCAAAGTTCAAACAGTGTTTTTGTATCAACCCTTTATGGCAGGTTGTTCAGGTTCAGCGTGGAACAACTCCCAATGCGCGACCCCCCTCAGAATGTACCTCATTTTCATACTTGTGAAGATGCTTGAAATTCAGTGCACACGTTGCTGGAAGGTCGGCATGCTGTCAACTCAGTGAGCCCCTTTCTGTCCGCTTTGCTCAGACCCTGCAAATCTTGGTGCCACATGAGCAGATGAATGATAATCAGATGTCAAAGGAAGAGTTTGACCTGAATGGCAGGGTGATCTATCCAGCCTTGGCGCGTTTCTGTGCGAAGCTCTGACATTCCAGCAGTGGCAAAAGTGGTCTTCACATTGGGGACGCGCGGTCATTTCTTTGACGTCGGCGTCAAAGTTTACCATTGATCCCAATGGTGAAATTTTTGACGTCAGCCCACACAACGACAGCGCGTCACCCAATAAGGGTTTTCACGTTGGTGACGCGCGCATCAAAAAATTGACGCCCCCGTCAAAAATGTGTGATCGGTCTGGACTAATAATTTGATGCTCTCCATTGGGCATCATGTTGAATTTTGATGAGCGGGTAAAAAATTCTGACGCCGCCCAACCGCGCGTCACCAACGTGAAAACCCCTCATGTGAAAAGCCCTGAAGACACGCAATACCCCCTCACGACGAGCCACGATGAGCCATCACACGCTACAGCTAAAACCGCCTAAACCCACGTGACACGTCCCGGCGGCTGATAAGCCTCTCCCCGCCGGGCCGCGGGCTGATAAATCGGCGGGAAATGGAAGAGCGTCCCGCGCCTGCGCATCAGTGTCAATCTCCCGCAAACATCCGTAATCCCCCAGATCCGTATAAATCACTGCGGAATCTCCCCTGCAGGCAGAGGAGGCAGGGTGGGGGAGGGATGGGTGTGGAAGAGTTCAGAACTGAAGGGGAATGGATGCATGGCGTCAGATTCATGCTGGAATTTGTCTCTAATTGGTCCCACCCCTCACGTAATCTTACCCCCAGTACCGCCAGAGGGGGCTGGATCCTCAACTGCTGTGAGGCAGGGGGTTGGATGCCACAAGGGGAGTGTTGAACCAATTTACATGCAGGTTGACAAACAATTTGCAATGCCAGCCACACACACGCAGCCAATTGCTTGCTACCCCACTCCATTCCATTAGGGGTTTTCACATTGGTGACGCGGCGACAAAATTTTGACGCGCGCGTCAAAAACTCTCCATTGGGCATCATGTTGACTTTTGACGCG
>JAAUXT010088693.1_pt1 | contig 35960 bp, 30 predicted proteins | sample 7278171 | NCBI WGS metagenome assembly JAAUXT01 (sample SAMN14350112, study PRJNA611818) | marine sediment metagenome | isolation source: surface marine sediment (1.8m) | place: French Polynesia: Moorea | collected 2018-08 | reverse complement strand
GGTTTGTCGGAACACGCACAACTTTTGGGCTGTACTTGTGCCCTGTCAAACCTCCCTGGTTAGTTTTGGACTTGGCATCGGCCTTGTACACAAGCACTTTCTCACCAGACACAGAGTCAACCTCCACAAAAAACTGACTGTCATGCCCGGGACATCGCAAATCTCGATGTTCTTGCCCACCACGCAGAGCGCAAGTCAGCCCAATGAGAAACATGACTGTGTCACGCAACTTTGCCGGACTGTCCTTACCCAACACGTTACTCTCCCACATTTTGTCCTCCTCAGAGTACCCGATTGGCTTGACAGAGTTGGTTACTGACACCCTGTCTGCACACCTTGACTTTATAAGATTGTCAAGTGTAAATTTGACAGTAGAAAAGTCCACATCTTTAATCAGTTTCCACATGAATCCATGCTTCTCCAAATAGAATTGAAGCATCATGACAAGGTTGTACAACCCCTTTCCAGCAAATTCTGCACTGTCTTTGCGCTTCACCTCGTTTAAAAATGCACACACAGAGTAAGCCAAATCACTCTTCGAGATGTTCAGACTATCTATGTCTCCGTGCAAAATTTCTGCAGGACAGTAATCTTTCAACAAATGCGTGAAACGCCACTGTCGAAACAGATCGACACCCCAGTTGATTTTACATTCAGTGCTTTCTGCAAGTCTTTCTGCTGAGGCGAAGCAACTCCAACTCGTCACTTGGCTTCTTGAAGCGCGAGGCAGCAATGTCTCCGCCACCTTGAGCCTTCTTCCCAACTTCCTTCTCATCAACAATCATCTTGGAGCACGCCTTTGCCGGCGGAGAGTCAGGATAGGGAACCAGAACCTGCCGATTGGGCCTGCAACAAGACCCTCTTTTTGAGCCATCGAAGCCAATGCTGAGCGCGCTCCAAAAAATTTTGACCGATTCCAAAAACCCTCAACATGAAGCTTGACTTACCACCACATCTCCTTGACGTTGTAGCATGGTTGCGAGCACGGAATGTCCTCCCCTTCATCGCTGTCAGACACCAAGTCGAAGCACACCTCTTCCTCCGAAGACTCAGCCAGTGGTTCAGCATTCTCCGTGGAAAAAAAAACACGCTTCTCCTCACTGTCCTCGACATAAGTGTCCTTTGCACCCTCACAAAGTCCACTAAACATGACAGGAACTTGAATGGAAGTGAACCCACCATCACTCAGTGGCTCAAAGTCAGCTGCTGTCATGGTTTGATCAAGAAAAGACAGCTCCGCACCCCCAAAATCGTCGACCACTTCATGGTCAGAATCATCAAGGCAAATCAATTGCAGCAAGTCAGGCAGTCTGTCCGGAGAGGACATGTTGACTCCCCGTCGACAAAGCGCACTCTGACCAACACCAGCAGAAAGCCCAGACACTCCGATGAGTCCTCAACATTTCCCTTTCAAAGTAGGTCCCAAACAACATGTCCAAAATCGACGATCTTTTGGTCACGCATGACATGGCGCTATTGAAGGTCAACCACAATGCTGCGTGAAGCGGCTTCCGGAACACACTCTGTGCGAGCGACAGATCGCACGACTTGACCTCGATTTCTTCCACTTCGCAGCACTCACAAGTCTCGAGCACAGCTCTCGAACATGCCGTGCTGCGAAGCGAAAAAATCGCGGTCACGTTCTGCGATCTGTCGCTCGCACATCGTGTTGAGTTCCCGAACCCTTACTGGGCACAAGGCAATGCAGACTCGCAGTTTGAAAAGGGAAACAACGAATGAACTCAGGCAGTGTTTCTGTGTTTCCATGTGAAAAGAATCATGTTTGGCTCTTTTGTCGGAACTTTGAGACGTCTTGTGATCCTTGAACGAACCGAGCAACAGCAGGCCAAAAGAAAGTTTGAACAAACTTCTCACCTTCGGTTTGGGAAACGAGCGCTCCACGGCATAAAACCTCTCCAGATGTTCATATCTGGTAAATTTTCTGGGATCCAACATGCGCAACAAGGTTCCAAGCTTCGTGTCTGATTTTGTGTCTTTGAGTTCTCTCTGAAACATGTAAAAATTAATGCAGCACCTTCAGCAAGCAGACTGGTCCGCACAACAGTTGATATGTGTCTTTGAAATGGTTCGACTCAAAATTTCAGTGCATCACAATGTCAGCAAACGCTAAACGTGTTCAAAATCGATTCAGGACGCGGGAGCAACCAATCTGGATCAGAACTTGTGAGCAAAAATCATGCAATGGAGAATTGCTGGCTACCTTTGACGCTTGACTGCCTAGAATGAGGGATCTTACGTTGAGCGTCAAAGCCTGGATCCATTTTGAAGTTTCGGATGTCACATTTTGCCTTTCATGCTGCAGTCAGCTGAACGCTGACTGTCTCGCTGCAGTATGCATAATGAGCAACCCTTTTCACAGGTTCCAGTGTCATGCAGCTCTTTTCCTTCATCACTACTTTTCACGCACCGATTTTCAAGACAGGGAGCAAAACGAGGTCGTAGACATTTCCCAAAATTGCCAAGTCAATTCAAGATCTTTGGCTCACAACTTTGATGTACTCACTCGATCTTCGTCTGTAAATCTTTCCTCCACTGGCAAGCTGTCCAGCTGTTCAACAAAATCGCAGAAACAAAGCATTATGACACGGCCCGTGTTTCAGGACCAGCAAGAAACCGCAGTAAACCAAGCACGAGTCACTGCAAAACGCCTCTGTGGTTCATCTGCTTCAGCGCATTTCTGCAACTCTTCGGTCACAAAACCTCTTCTACGAGTAAAAAGGCAGAAAATGTATTCTCAGCTCATAACAGAAAGGGTTTCTGTTCAATAACAGGAACCCTTTTTTGCACAGTGTGAGAACCCTGTCACGACGTTCCACCCCCGTCGCACGCGTTTGCTGACACAAAAAGGGATCAATGAGTCTTGGTCTGCAGGACTCAGCCCAAATCATCCGAATTTCCGAATTCGGAAGTGGATAAAGTACGACCAGATGTTATCTTGCACAAAGAACCTTTTGTTGTGCACGGGATCTTTTAGTGTGCGTCGTTGAGTGTCAGAACTGTAGTTTCACCTCAATTGGGAGGTTGGGCTTAGGCTTTGCAAACTTGTAGATTTTCCTGCTTCTTTCCAGCTCATCTCTGCGGTGCTGCACGAACGGGTCGTACTGAGAGAGGAAGGTGTCGTACAGAGGGATTTTGTAGTGGAATCCGGGCTCCACCCAGCGCAACATCGGGAAATGAAGAGCACTCTCTGGAGTTTGACCTGATTGCTCGAGCGTGATCACTTCGCAATACCAGCTCGATCCGAAACCTGAAACACAGAAACAAGCGTGGCTACCTGTTTGTCTTGTGGAGTTGTGAAAGCGGGAGGTTCAAACGTGCACATTCCGTTGCTCACCTGTATCGTCTCTCCACAGCTCCATGGTACCTGGTGTTCCAAAGTTGTCATCCTTTCCCAGTGCATCACATGAAAACGAATCTTCTTTTCCTCGTTCAAAATCATTCCTCCACTTGACATCCAGCTTGATGTCCTTTCCCCTGCACACCGCAGAAACAGAGAACCAGGATGATTGAGAAAAAGAAAACTGGATCTCAAAAGGACCGTGTTTGAGCTTTCAGGCAACAAATTAAGAAAGGGGAAAAACAGGCTTCAAAAGAAAACCCTTTCATGAAATAAAACAATAGAAGACACCAGTAGAAGGTCCAAATTTTCTTGCCGTTTCATAGGTTTTCTGTTCTGTTCTGTTCTGTGTTTGTTTGCATTTGTGTATAGATTTGTCCAGAAAACAAGCAGATTGGCGAAAAGAAACCTGGACATTCGTTAAAGTTCATGTTTGAAACACAAAACGCACAAAATGCAAGGAAGGCAAGTTGAAAGGAACACGACGGAATTTCGAAAGGTGACTGAAACGAAGTCAAACTCACGCACCTTGCGCCTACTTCGTCGTAAAATGCAACGAACACGTTTGCATCAGTTCCCGCGCCCTTGTGGTCTCCGGTTTTCACAATGACTGTCCACGCTTGGTTCTTGCCTTTCTTGTCTGCCATTGTTTTCTTCGAGTGCAACACAAGTCACAGCTTTTGTGTCTGAAATAAACCACGTTTCAATCACTACATTTATTCTGAGGTCAACTCGTCAAAGCACAAACCTCGCTGCCGGTGTCCAAAACTGACACGACACCTCCCTCTGCAGTTGGACAGACAAATTCATTGTTGCATGAATTTCCTTCTGGGTCATTTTATCCGTGGTAAGGCTGACTCCAGCAGTCTGCATGGTCTCGCATTGCTCCTGCATGTGCCCTTTTTGTGTGGTCAAGTGGGAACTCTCTGATCAAAGGTGCTGGGGATGTGTGGTCATGTTGGTTCTGGGCTGGCTCGCTTGTTGCACGTGCACATGAGGATGTGTCCAAACCAGAAAAAATCAGAACATGATGCTCTGTAAAGAAATGTTGGGAGCCTCATGTGACTTTCTCGGGGGGAAAGTTGTTGGTGAGTCACAGTCGCATGAGGAAAATAATTTCAGTCCTCGAGGGGCATTTGTGTTCTGCTCAAACCTGTGCGTACATGCATGATGCCACAAATAAAAACACTGTGACCTTCTGAGGAAGCTCGACAGGAAAAACCATCTGCACGGGATGGCCGCTGATCTCCCCGACAAAAATCCTCCGACCTAATTTTGTTTGTCATGCAGGTGCAAACTTTGTTGAGGCTGCCGGTGGGCCTTGCTCATGCAGAGTCAGACCCCATGCAGTATACTTCATCCCAACACTGAATCCACCAGAACAACTCAAACGCAAGATTTTAAAGAGAATCGTTTGGGCCGCTGACACCGGTGTTTTCTGCACAAAATGAAAACCAGCTGCAGCGCCAAACAGTTCCTGAACGTGAGAACTGAACAGGAATGTTATTTTCAACAATGCCACAATTCAACTCATCCTCAGGTGCAGCGTCAGGTGGCAACAAAACAAAATCTGAGTCAAGAGTGCATGTCTGTCCATCAACCATGCAGATAGATCAACTGTACCTTCGTTTGAAAAAAGTAAGTTCAGCCGCCGTGTTTCACGCACAGAGTTCTGGAAGACTACAGATCTATCTACAGATTATCGTCCTATAGATACAAACAGAGTCGCCTCGTTCCTCAGAACATAAATTCGTGTTTGCAACACAGAACCCTGTTTCCGAACAGCTTGTGTGCGAACGACAACCTGAAGCACGCAACAGGTACAGTCTGTGTCGTCCCAGTTGAACAACTCGTCCATTCACTGGAAACTAACTGGACCGAATCTTGATCTTGTCTCCGCGTGCACTCAGTGACAAATTTAGATGCCCTGGGTACTGATGTGTGTCGCTTTTTACAGACTCCAGGCACAGAGAGGCAAATATTGCCCGAAAAGGGAAAGAACGTGCACATACACTCATAATAGTCCTGAAGCTGGGTTCACATTCACCTTTGATGCACCATGAAAAGTAATGCAGAACACACCGCGAAATTCGTGGACGGACTTGAGGGTTGGGTTCCCAAGTCTTCGCAACAAATCTTCCATATCTCGAAGATGCCAAAATGATCTTCTTTGCTCACGTCATCAAAAAAGTTTCAACTTCACCACAAGAGTGTGCTTGCAGTCTGTGCTTTCAACAGTTCTTTTCAGTTCTGCAGGGTGAGAAACAATTCAAACCCAACGCGTGCTCGTTGAGTCTGACCTTATTTCTGGAAGCTCTTGTTAGAATGTCGCAGGGAGTGCTGGGTTCTGGGTACAATCGAGCGCAACAATCACCTCTCAGGCCAAATGTTGGCTCTTGATGCCCGGAGAATTTTATATTTTCAAACGAAAAGACACAGGCATAGCTGACGAATTCGAAATTAAGATTCTGTCGATTCCCTTGGCAAGTCGTTGGACTTTGATGGACTTCAGCCAGGGGTATGCGCTATTACGTAAAGACAGGTGGTCAACACAACTTTTTCTCTCTTATCCTTTCAAGCTAAGGCAATCGAGAGGTCTCCAAACACGAGCCTGTTTCTGTTCCGTCCTGATTGCTGTCCTTTCGGTCGTACTTGGTTCCTTTTCTGGCGCGCAGCAAAACGCATGCAACAAAACGGCGCTCTTTCTTTCCGCCAAGCAAATGCACCTCCCCATGCATGCACCCATACATGCAGACAACAGGTCTGACACCACACTGTGGTGTTCAATTTCTAAACAAAAGTGATCGCGGACAAACACTCCAACTTTGGCATGCACTTCTTTTTTCTTCCGTGGGATGCGTAGAGAATACGTTTTTGTTGGGTGTGAGAGAACACATCCCACGTCACAACTGGGGCGGCTTTCTTCACGACACACGACACGCTTGATGACCACGCGCTGAGTTAGCTGTGCCTGTAACTGTGTCGATCAAAACTTTTCAATGGAATTTAAAAACTGGATATCTTCACGATTCAAAATTTAGTAGACAGCGACGGAGAAACGCTGCCCTTTCCTGGACAAAATGACGTTTAAGAAGGGTGCGCTGTTTGTCGTCCTGACTGTATTGGATATTGTGTGCGCTCAGCCTGCAACGAGATGTGACATCACTGCTTTCCTGCTCACGGACAACCCGTTCCCGACTGGAGACAGCAACCTGGTCGGGGCCGTCGTGACCTTCGTGTGTCAGCAGGGGTTCGTGCTGCAGGGCGAGGCGACCCTCACGTGCCAGGCGGACGGGACGTGGAGCGACAATTCTCCCACCTGCCAACGTGAGGCGCTTCTTTGTGCACTTCGCTGTTTCGGCCTGCAAACGCCTGCAACAGAACTTCAGAAACAACGCTGCAGAATCGTTACAGAAGTTCAATGAAGGCATCGACGTGAAATGTTTTTGAAACACACGTCACGGGCAAAGAAACGAAAGAGGACCATGGCACTCGCAGTGCACATGGTTTAGAGGGTCGTTGTCCCTTTGTTTTGGTTTCACGAAAACTTCTCCGCGCTCAATTGCTCCAAATGATTTGTTGACACGTCGCTCAACAACAGTCGTGTTCTGCAGGTGCGATGTGTCCGACGCTGCCGAACCCGAGGAACGGCGCGGCGTTTCAGACCGGGACGCAGGTTGGGGACACCGTCACCTTCGTCTGCAACCCGCCGCTCTCGCTCGTCGGCACCACCCTCCTGACTTGCCTGCCCGACGGAACCTGGTCCGCTGACGCTCCCAACTGCACAGGTGCAGCACAAAACAGACTTTTGTGCACATGAGCTGCGAGGAACGTAGTTCCATAATTTGAAACGTGGATTTGAGTTCTTCCCAGTTCATGCATTGTGCACGCCACAAAATACAAGACATGTTGCAGGAGCACTTTTGTATTATTTTCAGGAATCTGCAACCTTCCGCAGTTCGGAGACAACTTGATCGTGAGCGGAACGAACAACGTGGGGGACGTGCTGTCGTTCAGCTGCCTCCCGAGCTTCACGCTACTCGGCCCGACAAGCGTCGTGTGTCAAGCGGACCTCAGTTGGTCCGCGCTGCCCCCACTGTGCCTGGGTAACAGGAAGTCATGAACAAGTTTTCCTCGCGAAAACCGTCGATATTTGCAAGAGATCATTTGCAGAGACCAATGTGTTCAGTTTTTGAAATTTTGAAATTCTTGAACAATCCTTTTTGAACCTTTCATCATAAACTTTTCAAATGGATGTCAGTTTGGATAGAATTTTCCAGGGTTGTGGGGTTTTTCTTTCAACAATTCTTTGATCATGTTGAGTTTCAAGAAAGTTACGGGTGAACAAGAAGTTTTTGGGTGTGGGTTTTGTTGACTCGCATAGTTTTTCGTCAGGCCGCAACGTGACGTGCCCTTCACGGGTGACACCGGACAACGCCCACGTGACTTCCAGCATCAACCTGGTTGGCGCACTCGTGCTGACGTACACGTGTCGCGAGGGCTTCGTTCTGCAGGGGGACGCCGTCATCTATTGCGGCGACAGCGGAGTCTGGTCGGCAGCGGCTCCGCGCTGCAGACGTGAGTTGGACGCCATTTGCTCCTGCGCATCAGTAAAACTGTTCCGGACGTGTAACCGTCAAGGCAGTCCGACGCCAGTTTGAATGTAACTGTGAAGGAAATGGCCACACAAATTGAAAGCACGGTTGTGTTTGTTTCAAGAAAATCTCAAAGAAACACAGTGCAATATTTTGCAATCACAACAAGAATGAAGGACATTGCACTTGCATAGCGATGAGTGTCTCAGGATTGTGAAAAGAAAAATGCGCACCAACAAGCGCCCACTACGTGGTCATAATCACCAATGTTGTGTCATTTCTCCTATTTTGTGATTCACTGTGCAGAGCCCGCAATGTTCATGGCAGGAAAACCAATTCATTTTCTCAACGTCGCAAGTTATCTTTTGAATAGCTCTTCGATGCCCAGTGCTGGACAACCCGCCCAACGGACTTGTGATCGGGAGGAGAAGGGAGTTCGGAGACGAGGCTCAGTTCGTCTGCTTCTTCGGCTTCACTCTGCTCGGCTCTTCCCTGGTGACGTGCAGAGCCGACGGAACGTGGTCCGACATCAACCCGGCCTGTCAGCAAGACGGTGCGTGTGTTTGATGTTTGGTCATTCCCAAAGGCTCCAGCGAATTAGGGCGGTTCAGGTTCGCCTCAAAAAGGTTACGAACACCCGCGAATAATATTCCACAATCGGGTGCAAACTTTGCGCTGCATACCCTTCTATAAGTGCCACACACCAATCGTCCCAGCCTGGTGGCCTTTGAGTAAAATGTGGATTCATTCACAATTTCAGGTGTGATGCCGGATGTTGACCTTGAATTCGAAGACGATGGAGACAACTCGCGCACGATCGCTCTCGCCGTCGGTCTCTCGGTGGGAGGGCTTCTGGTTGTTGGCCTGCTGGGGCTTATCGTCCTCAGAATTGTGTACACCCCTGGCCCTCCGCCAGCTTTCTACCCCACAACAGAAGCCGCAGCCCCCGTGTCCGGAGCGTATACATTTGGAGCGCAATCTGCGTCGTACGCTGGGACCTACGCCTATCCAAACTCGTACATTTATTCGTGAAGTATTCTTGTGCCTTTTGATGCAAGTGACTCGGCCTCACGACTGGTTGTGAAGAACAGAAGTCGCACAACCTATTCCTGCAGCCTAAATTCTCTCGTAATTTGCTCAATTTGGTGCACCATTCAGGAAGCAGAAGAAAAGGTTGGCCAAATTTCCTGCTCAAAGTTTCGTTTTGGGGAATGTGCGCGCTCGTGGTGTGTGTGTGTGTGTGTGTGTGTGTGTGTGTGTGTGTGTGTGTGTGTGTCCACAACATGAATCGTTCAGGAAAAGAAGCAGAACACGCAGATATGTGAAGAAAATAGCGGTTAAGTCCGTGGTTGTTTGGTCAGACATCAAAAGTCCGATCGTGAGCTGTACGTCGCTGGGCCTGATCCTGCTTCTTGAGGAGCAAGAACCTCGATGCCACAAACCAGTTTGGCAGAGAATGTTGCGAAGTTGACTTCGTTATCACCAGTCGCTAATGTCCTCGGCAAAACTCAGGCCCCTTCTGGGCGCTGGTTGTCGCAAAGATTTTTGCAAAAAAAAAGAAACCAACAAAACAAAGTGAAAATAAAAGAACACATAGAAATCTAACATGACCAATGCCACACGGTGTGAACTTTCATTCCTATTTGCCGCACTCGATTCCCGAACGTTTGAACAAGACTGACATTGAAAAGTTGCTCGTACATGCTCAACAATCCGACCCGTTTGCTTCCATGTTGATCATCTTGCGGGGCCCGCGAAGTTGACATTTCGCGCGCAGTGAGCGGCGTCATCTGGCGGCTGCGCAGGAACCGCGAAACGGACCGAGTCGCGGCGACGTCTCGACGGCGATCAGCGCGGCGGCCGCGGGACCGGGCTACACACAAAGTACCGGCATTTTTGTACTGAAGAAAGGATACAGACAAAAACAACAATTTCTTGGGTATTCGAAGTCGGAAAAGCAGAAAAATGTCAGATTCAGAGTCGGACTTCGATCCTGTGGGAGAAACACAGGTCAGAACGGTGAGAATCTTGTTGTGTCGCGAGAAAAGTGGCGCGAAGTGTTTTCGCACATTTTCATTCATGCGATGGTTTGATCCAAGTCGTCCAGACTCCACTCTGCGACCAACGCATTCACACTTGAGGTGCATTTGTCCACACAATGATCTCGTTTCACACTGCATTGTATTACAGGCCAAATTGATGTTTTTATTTGTGAAAGAAGGACCCCGACAATTGCGTAGATCTGTATAGTCTAGTCTATGTTCAAAATAGACTTGGATCTGAGATCTTTTGACCCCAGAATCTATTGCCAGAACTGATGGTCTTGACTGGAGTCAGATTCTCGTCTTGTTTGCTTCGTCCGGTGAACTTATGTCGGTGGACTAAAGAAAGCATTCGTGAACAAAAATTGCCAGTGAATTACGGACACAGCTTCTAACGACTGGTCGTGGGGTTTCGTGCGGCAATTGTCTAGCATTGGTCCAACACTCCCAACAGAGGGCTGGGGTGGGGGCTACAGGCCAAGACAGGGGCATCCAGGCTGAGATGCCACCGGTACGTGTGTGTTGAGTATATGGGTGGGAAAAGCCAAAAGGGGCTTCAGGCAAGTGCCCAACATTGGTTCACTGACCCCCATGGACACAGGGTGGGGATGAGACGAGACAGGACATCACTGCGGACATGAAAAATACAAAAGTCGAAACTAAGGGCTCATTCCTCAAGGAACATCGCACAATGAAGGTTGGGCATCTCAGTGCTGACCGTGCAACAACCATGTTGTACGTATCACATTTACTCGTACGTTGGAGGGGTCAACTGTGCAATCTGTGGCCGCAGAATAGTGTCAACTCATCCTAATTCGCAAGTGCGCAAGGTGATACAACATGCACCGCACCGTCAGCATTGAGATCCCCTCCTATTGTTGTTGCAGAGGTTCTGTAGTGTCGTGACGAATCTGGAATTGGGTGAAACAAGTTGTTCGACTGTCACGTGCTGTGGCAGTTGTGAGAAGGACGACGAGTAAGAATTCCTTTTTGCTTGCAGCCGACGATTGGAACGATGAAACTCAAGACGCCGCCAAAGGTTCGGGACCGGGAGCAAGATGAGGACTTCGAGGCAAAAATTGTGAGTTGCAACCCTTGCTTTCAAGATTCAGCCAAGGCGAAGTACCTGCTCAGTTCTGCGTGTGAAACGCGATCGACATGACGACCGACACTTTTTCAGGAATGTGACAGGGGCAACAGGTTCGACTTCCTGTTGAAGCAGACCGAGCTGTTTGCGCATTTCATGTCGACTGGTGGCAACGGAAGTCCCGGAGGCAAAACTCCCACCAGTCCTCTGAAAATGAAGCCTGGTCGTCCACGAGCCAAGAATGCTGACAGACAGAGACTGGTTTCAGTCGGCGAGTAAGTAACAATGACGTTCCGTTTTGTGTGATAGTGACCGATGGAGTACTCGTAGATCTACTCCTCGTCACACTGCTGGACCCAAACTTTTTTCATCGCAAAGACTGATTCCCGTGAGTTGTTTCACGAAACATTTTGTGCACACCTCACGTGTTGTTTTCACGATGTAGCCACCGGCACCGACGCACTGAGGAGGAAGAGGACGAAGAATTGCTGACCGAGGCCAGAAAAGCATCACAGACAGTCACTCGTTTTGAGGAATCCCCATCATGTACGTGCAGGCGCGCATTTTCCACCAAAAAGAAAAAAATTAAATTCACGGCAAGAGGGAATTTGACTTCTTGAGAATGAGTTTTATGGCTTCATGGTTTGTTTCAGACGTGAAGCATGGTGAGATGAGGGATTACCAGGTCCGAGGTTTGAATTGGATGATATCACTGTACGAGCACGGAATCAACGGGATTCTCGCAGACGAGATGGTACTTGTCTGCTGGAAAAGTGGCATCGCTTGTGCTTGGACGTTTTGTCAGTCTAAATGCTTTCTTCACACGAAACGTCAAGACAACGTCATTCACAGAAAATTTCACAATTGCTGCTCATTGCAGGGTTTAGGTAAAACGCTACAGACGATCTCACTGCTCGGATACATGAAGCACTACAGAAACATTCCGTCTCCTCACCTTGTCATCGCCCCGAAGTCCACTCTCTCCAACTGGATGAACGAAATCAAGCGATGGGTTCCAACTCTCCGAGCTGTTTGCCTGATCGGAGATCAGGAAAAACGGGTGAGGTCGAGTTTGGCAGAAAAGTCTACGATTTGAAAATTTATGCTGCTGGTGTCGGTTGGTGGACATTTTGCTCAGGACGACACTTATTTTGCAGGCTGCTCTGATCAGGGACACCATCATGCCGGGGGAGTGGGACATCCTCGTCACTTCGTATGAAATGTGCATCAAGGAGAAATCGGTGTTCAAGAAGTTCAACTGGAGGTATCTAGTCATTGACGAGGCGCACAGGATCAAGAACGAGAAATCCAAGGTGAGGATTTTGCAGTCGGTTCTTTTGGTCCACGGACTTGATTCTTCACAAGTAAAGTGGAAGATCTGTCATTGTTCAGACGTGTGTCCAAGTTGAGATTTGTGAAGCATTTGACTTCGAAAAACAAGAAAAGAACGACCGGACTTGAGTGTGTTCATGTCAGCGTCTCGTTCACGTAGCTGTCAGAAATAGTGCGCGAGTTCCGCTCGACGAACCGTCTCTTGTTGACGGGGACCCCGCTGCAGAACAACCTGCACGAGCTGTGGGCGCTGCTCAACTTCCTGCTCCCAGACGTGTTTAACTCGTCGGAAGTGAGTCGCCACGAACGACTGACCCTCCAGGCAGCATGTCACTGCGTGTCAGTGTGGGGCTGTTCATCTGCTGAAGCATTCTTGTGTTCTCAATTCTCCGGTTTTGTTGAGAAAACCACAGTGTGGCAGTCTTCGGATGTTTTGGGGCGTTGTTGCTGTGTACGTCGAAGCATCATTTTGTTTGCTTCTAGTGATGAACAGTTCCATTCTGTCCCCCAGCTTAGCAAATTAATTTTGACCTGCATGTTACTGTTGGTTTTGATTTTATTTCGGCCACGTGTAGCTGTCAGAAATTGTGCGAGAATTCAAGTCAGCCAACCGACTTCTGCTGACTGGTACTCCATTGCAAAACAACCTCCACGAACTGTGGGCGCTTCTTAACTTCCTTCTGCCCGATGTGTTCAACAACTCAGAAGTAAGATTTTGGTTTGATAATTTTGCCACAAAACTTTGGTTTTGCTCCGTGGTACGGATGTCTACATACATAATGATTCTGCTTTACTAACTAAATTCTGACGGAAAGTAATCTGTGTCAAAGTGAATTTGTATATTTTCAACACAGTTCAACCGTAATGTAATTGATCATATTGTCTTGACATCGAAGGAAACAAGTTGAACCTGACAATGTCATTTCACATTGGAGCTGAAGGCGTATGATCCTTCTCGAAGCGTACACACTTTCATGGTCGGCATTCTTCACACAGGACTTCGACGCGTGGTTCAACACGAACAGCTGTCTGGAGAGCGAGGACCTGGTGCAGAGGCTCCACGAAGTAAGATTGTGCACTTTCGGAAACGAGTTTTGTGAGTCTCAATCGCTGACGTTCAGGGCCCATCAGACAGCACTGGACTTGGTTATTTCTCCAGGTGTTGAGGCCCTTCTTGCTGCGAAGGATAAAGAATGACGTGGAGAAGAAGTTACTGCCCAAGAAAGAGACCAAAATCTACATCGGACTCAGCAAGATGCAGAGGGAATGGTGAGTTAAAATTAATTTCAGCGAAAAAAGGAAAAACGTGTTGTCAAATCTGTAAGATCTGTCCACCACAAAAAATGACAATCTTCGATGTTTTCAGGTACACCAAGATCCTGATGAAGGACATAGACGTTGTTAATGGAGCTGGGAAGTCGGACAAAATGAGACTGTTGAACATTCTCATGCAACTGCGCAAGTGTTCGAACCACCCGTACCTGTTCGACGGAGCCGAACCTGGTGCGTTCCGTGAGACGAAAGAAGTTTCCTCAGTCCAGCGCGACTCATAACACACCTCTGTATGGGGCAATTCCAAGAAACTTCTCCTTCCAGGTCCACCCTACACAACCGATCAGCATCTCGTTGACAATTGCGGCAAAATGGTTCTCTTGGACAAGCTGCTTCCCAGATTGCAGAGTGAAGGTTCGTGTGGCTCTTGTTTGACTGCCGCTGTGGAGCGGGAATCAGGTCTCAAGCAGGTCACTTCACGCTAATTTTTCTCGCCTTGTAGGATCCCGAGTTCTGATCTTCAGCCAGATGACCCGTGTGCTCGACATCCTCGAGGATTACTGCGGCTGGAGAGGCTACCATTACTGCAGGCTGGACGGGCAGACGCCGCACGAGGAGAGACAGGTGAAGCAGATTTGCCATACATCACCATGGCGATGATGTGTTTCGTGCAGACGGGAGTTTTCACAAGCTGAAGGCCTGCGTTTGTGTTGTAGGAGTACATTGACGAGTACAACAGACCCGGCAGTCAGAAGTTTATATTCATGCTGTCGACGCGAGCTGGAGGTTTGGGTATCAACTTGGCCACAGCCGACGTCGTCATCATCTACGACTCGGACTGGAATCCGCAAGTTGACCTTCAGGCTATGGTGAGTGCCGAACGGTGCGGTTTTCCATTCCATTGCAGATTTTGGCCTGTTCGTTCTGTGCTTCTCGCCTACTGCCGAAGCATCGGTGCGTACGCGCTTTTTTGGTGTGGTCGAGAAAATTGCCAGAACACTCACGCTCCCTCCTCGCGCCACCGAACTGAACGGTCATTTTTCAGAAGAAAAAAATCTTTTCACCATAACTTCACCATAATCAAAGATGCCCACCCGGGCCAGGCGCGTGTCTCGTTTTGCATGTTTTGGTGTTTGTGCAATCAAGCAAGATTCTCTGTTTCGCTTCTGTCTATTTTAGTTTTCTTTTGTTTTGCACAGGACCGCGCCCATCGTATCGGACAGAAGAAGCAGGTGCGCGTCTTCAGGCTCATCACGGAGAACACGGTCGAGGAGCGAATTGTGGAGCGCGCCGAGATGAAACTCCGTCTTGACAATGTCGTCATTCAGCAAGGTACATCTGTCTATCAATATCTTCTGGACGCAGGCAGGTGCCGTTTGGCGAGTCAATGTTGGTGTAAGTACTGGTCTCCGTGTCTGCAGAAGGCTCTGGCTATCAAGCAATATGTACTTGAAGATATGAGAAGCGAGAGGTGATGGCCTCATTTCCGAAAATCGTTTGGGTGACCAGATATACACAGCGGTAATGAGCGTTTTGGTGATGTCACGCGCCCCGTGTCTGCGCGTTCTTGTCTGGTGAACGCCGCGCCATGGTTCTCGTCCGTGCCTGTGTAACACACCAGCATTCCTGGGCTTGTCATTGTTTTGTAAAGACGTAATGCACCACTTTTTCGATGTGTTGGTTTGAAAAGTAAATGTAACACAGGGAGACTGGTGGACAACGCGCAGAACAAACTGCAGAAGGACGAGGTCCTCAACATGATCCGTCACGGCGCCAACCACGTGTTCGCGTCCAAGGAGAGCGACATCACCGAGGCCGACATCGACGACATTCTCAGAGTCGGCGAGCAGAGGGTAATTGTTTCCAACTTTTTTTGTTGTCACCTGAGCTCGGCGTTTTGGTCATTTGCCTGTTGAAGCCATTTTATGTCGGATTTCTCTTCACAAGTTTGTTGTGTGTTCTCATTCAGACGGAAGAGATGAACAAAAAACTGAGTGAATTGGGGGAGTCGTCACTGCGCACATTCACCATGGACACGGAGGAGACGAGCGTGTACAAGTTTGAGGGCGAAGATTACAGAGAGAAGCACAAGGGGATCGGACAGAACTGGATCGAGCCACCCAAAAGAGAACGCAAGGCGAACTACGCTGTGGACGCGTATTTTAGAGAGGCTCTTCGAGTCAGCGAGCCGAAGGCTCCAAAGGCACCTCGCCCTCCAAAGCAGCCCAGTGTACAAGATTTCCAGTTCCATCCGCCCAGGCTTTTCGAGCTGCTGGATCAAGAGATCTACCATTACCGAAAAACCATTGGATACAGGGTGAGTTTCGGCATTGATTTTGCGTCGCAACTACGGCTGCACCAAACTGAATACTTCGCAAGACAGTTAGTGTTTGTTACGCGTGTACGAAAGAAAGTATTCTTGCGCTGAAGAGCAACAAGTCGACGCCTCTTTTTCAGGTCCCAAAGAATCCCGACCTTGGGTCGGACGCAGAGAAGATTCGGAAGGAGGAGCAGAAGAAGATCGACCAGGCGGAGCCGCTCACAGAGGAAGAACAGGCGGAGAAGGAGGATCTGCTTAAACAGGGCTTCACCAACTGGTCCAAGCGCGACTTCAATCAATTCATCAAGGCCAATGAGAAATACGGTCGCGATGACATCGACAGCATCTCCAAAGATGTTGAGGGCAAGACTCCTGAAGAGGTACGAGTCCAAGCTACTTCACACGTCGGTATCACGAGCGCGTCTGGCAAAATGTGTCAACACACACGCAGTAGTGCACTTTCACATCCGTCTGCATTTCCGGTGATAACTGTGACAATTGCAAGAAACAGAAAACTAGACAGCGACTTGTGACGCCATCGGGTCTTGACGCACACGGCATTGTTTGGTTCAGGTGACCGAGTACTCGTCGGTGTTCTGGGAGCGCTGCGCCGAGCTGCAGGACGTGGACCGCATCATGGCGCAGATCGAGCGCGGCGAAGCCAAAATACAGCGCCGCATCAGCATAAAAAAGGCGCTCGACGCCAAGGTACACGCTTGGATGTGTGTTCCAAGCTCTGCGTCTCTTTCCGAGATTGTTGTAAATTTCCAGCTGTCTTTGGGGACTGACTCCTGTACCAAAACTTTTCGTTATAGATGTCTCGATACCGAGCGCCGTTCCACCAGCTGCGCATCCAGTACGGCACGAACAAAGGGAAGAACTACACGGAGGAGGAGGACCGCTTCCTCGTCTGCATGCTGCACAAGTTGGGCTTCGACCGCGAGAACGTGTACGACGAGCTGCGCGCCGCCGTGCGCCAGGCGCCGCAGTTCCGCTTCGACTGGTTCATCAAGTCCAGAACCGCCATGGTGCGCCTCCGTCCCCAATGCTTCCCTTTTCTGGAAACTGCTTGTGCGCTCGTCGCTTCCCGCAATACTGCGTGCGTCACAAATTCATTGTGGCCGGCCCAGAGTGTGTGCACCCAGCAAACGTGCGTCGTGGTTGTTGCAGGAGCTGCAGCGGAGATGCAACACTCTGATCACGTTGATCGAGCGGGAGAACTTGGAGTTGGAGGAGCGAGAGAAGATGGAGAAGAAACGAGGCAGGGCCCCCAAAACTGGAACACCCAAGGTAAAAGTCAAAGTCGTTGGAAAATTATCGCTTTCCAAGACGCACAGAATATATCGGTCGGCAGGGCAATGAAAATCACGCCCACATTATGTTGTTTTTGTCAGAGCCAGAAGAGAAAGGCGGACGGCACGCCTGAGGGGCGGAAAGCTTACAAGAAGAAGGCAAAATAGTGACCTATTCTTTCTTCAAAGAAAGGATATATATTTTATTTGACTACCACGAACGTTGTGTGAGGAGCGTGTCAGTGTGGATGTCGTTTCGTCCAGGTGAACAGGAAAAACGTACACGAAATTAGAATTGCACGTGCATTGTGCTGTTTCGCTTTTGCGCGGACTCCGATGCGGGACTCGGCGAGCCTGAATTGCCTATACTCCAGATGACGGATTCGTTGTTTTGATAATGTGCATTGTGAGTGGCCGAGTGAAGTGCACATTTTTGTCCAAAGGGACGCAGTGTAGTCAGTTCAGTGAAGGGCGGGTGAGATGGTACGAGGATGTATCAAAAGGAAGTGGCACTGTGCAAGTTCACCGTCCTCGGACTTGGAGGTACCGGATAACTTTTCCACGCCGAAATAGAGATACGGCGAGCATCTTCCGGTGGTGCACCTGTAGTTCATGTACGTGTAGAAACAGTAAAGTACTTGTCACGGGACATTCTTGTGGCGTCGTTTTTCTTTCGGTGCGCACCGAACAACTCCGGGAGACAAAAACCGGACAGCCATGTTGTCACAGCCCGCATCCACTACGTGACGGCGCGGGTAGTTTGCGTGGAGTTTATACAGGTACAGGTCATTTCCGGAAAATTTGACATGTACTTTTACCCGGCCAAAAAATTGAATTTTGTAAAAGTCGCATTATGAAACCTACCAACACACACACAAATCCAAACATGTCTTGAAAGTCTGATCAAGCGAAAGTCAAATTGTGTGAATGTCGAATTTTTCGGAAATGACCTGTTCCCTTCCTATCACAACCTCTTCTGCACTGCGGGAGCCAAGATCAATCCTTGTGCAAGACACCCAATTCCCCAAACAAAGCAAGTGACAGCGAATGTCCAGACCTCACCCCAAGTGGAGCTGATGGCACCCTCCCGACGAAATGCTGTGAGATGAGTGCATCCGTTGCCCAACAAACCGGAAACAACAGGTGGTTGTCGAAAGTTTATTCCTCAATAAACAGCGCTTGGAATAATTTAGAACAGCTTGTCTCTTCAGCGCAACAGGTTACACCGACCAATGTACAGGTTCACACCGCACCGATTTCGTACGAAAAGTGAGTGAACGTGTTCGATCCGTGGAGATGAGAAATAAAACGTGGTTGAAGAATTATCTGACACTGCACTTACAACGGTTCAAAAGTTTTCCAAAACGTCAAAAGAAGTAGCAGTTTATGTACAAACTCCTGAAATCACATCATGTTCTCGTGAAAGATGTCAAAACGAAAGATATCGTCGCGATTGAGAAGTGCAAAACTTCTAAGACTTTCAACTGACAAAAACTTGGCTTGGTCAAACACACATGGAAGTGGACATCAACGATGTCAACTGGCGCAAATTCTACACATGTTTCGAGTCCCCACGCAACTTTCTTCACGAACGTCAAAAACGTTCCCTGTTTGATTAAAAACATTTGACCAACGCAAATTTTCCTAGCCAATGCGGGGTAACACAGTTTCTTGTCAGATACTATCACAATGCTGTTCTTCATAAAATTAGGCTGTTGTCGTCCCTGCTCTGTTGGTGCAGTTCACAGCATGCCGAATCCTTTTGCGTGCGTGATTGCCTTCAGCAACCGTTCCTCAAGCTTTTCTTTGCTCGAGTAATCTGGCAGCAGCAGAACGTTGAAACAAGTGTGTGACGTTGGTAATCTGAAATTACAAAGCCCACGATTGCAGAGATGTCAATTCCAGAAATCTTACAGGTTGTCGGCTGACGGTCACAAACGCAAGAAACAGACGCCCCATTGGCTGATTTGGTTTCAGTCCGTCACTCACCTGTCGGAATCAGGGCCGTTTCTAGCAATGATCAGTTTGAGCTTTGCCAACCCCCCGATCGGAACTCGGTCGCTCCCTGTCGTGAACTGCAACAGAAGCTTCTTCTTCTCTTCGTCGAAGTCGTGCACGATCTCCCAGAAATGCCTGCAAACACACGTAAATTCAATAAAGCTGGGTTTGAAGTTTGCGCTTTGCTCGTCTTGTGCAGGATGAAGTGTGCTGGGTTAATTTCGGGAAGCGTCATGTTGACCTACTTGACGGTTGTTGAATCTGGGGTGAAGCCACCATCGTAATCCGTAGCTTCTTCGAGCGCGTTGAAATCCAGGTGCTGTCAAAAGCGAAAAGCAAAGGTGCCGCCGTCCTATATATGGACCAGAAACACAGACCAAAAATGGGACAGAACACGAACGCGCAATACCAGCGGTTCTTGGCAAGTGGTTTGCTCCAACCAACACAATCGTACACAACTTTTGGACAGTCGCACTGGCTGATACCTTGCTGCCGCAGACGAGCATCTCGATTTCGTCAGGGCGGAAGAGCATGCGCAGAGGAGACTCGTCCGTCACCATCTGGAAACCGCGCTTGAAAGCGCGGAACTGCTTCTCAATCGACTTGTTCAGCAAAAAGTCCGAGTACAGATCCACGAAGTCCTGTAAACACACACACAGTAATGTTCGGTGCGTTTGATTTTGGGCCCTCAACACATTTTCTGGAAAAAAAGAGCCGCATTCCGTACAAATATCTGTCAAACACACCTCTCTGTTTTCTTTGGTCACCACGATTTCGTCGCCGTGTTCCTTGAGATCGTGGTGCAGCGTGGCGCCGAACACGTCCGTGTAGGAAATGCGGAACGTCTGCATGAACGTGTTCTCCACATCACCCTCGAATTCCAGCATCTCCTGCAGTCCTCGAGCCAGGGTCTAAAATGTTTTCACATCCCTTACAAATGACACATCAGTCAGCCCACAAGTGTCGAAAAGAAACACGTGCCTTTCACTTCCACGTCACGAATCTTACTGAACTTACTGGGTGCGAGTCCTTCAAGTCTTTGAATGTCCCCTTCTTGTTCAAGAGTTTTCTGTAGACGACCATTGGAAAGTGAACGTCCAGGATAATGCTGTTGTAAATCGCCAATCCAAGTACGATACCGATCAGGGAGAACTGGCCATCGTTCTCAAACGAAGTCGAGTTGAACCAGAAATCCTTGGTCTCTTCATTGTAAGTGAACATCCCTGGAAACAAAAGCAAAATTTCAGACAACTCTTTCTCTCAGAATGTCAAAAGGTTTCGGACGTCCCGTGCTTGTACGGAAACTTTATTCTGGTCTTTCTCGGTATCTCACCAATATCTGGATTGAAGATCTCCTCGACGACGAGTTGAAAGAACTCTTTCGAGACTCCACCTTCGTCGATACCCTGCTCTCCCTCAAACTCAACGTACAACTGTTTCTTCAGGTCTTGCGGATTGTCCATTGCTGCCATTTCCAGCTGCAGAAAGACTCAACGATTGAATTAAACGAGCTGTACCTCGTCACGTCATTCTCAAATTTATGCACAGCACTTGAGGAGCGGAAGTCTTACGGAAACGAGGGCGTCGTCGATGATGTGATCTCTTCGGATTCTCAGGCGCAGATATGGATTGGTAGGGGCTCCGTGGACCAGGCTCTGTAGAAGGGAGGCTCTGCGTTCGTTCATCATCCTGATTCTGTTGTCGTAATACATGCCGAGAGTTTTCACTGATGTCGTCAGCAAGAACGAATGAGTCATGAATGAAAACCTGGCCGGCTGGTTCTCGCTTTTGTAGTTGCTGTAATCCTTGTCCATTTCCACTTGATCACTCAATGGCTCGTTGACGAAGTCTTCCCAAGGAATCAATGGGTGACGACAGTCTATGGCACGAACTCTCAGCTCAACTTCAAGTGGGTCGTCCTTTGGTGTGTTCTTCTCTTTGAGTTCATGACCAACGGCTCCTTGCAAAAGGCTGTCTTCTGCTGCTGATTCCATCTGCAGCTTTTCTTCTTCTATTTGCTCTGGGGGATCCATGTCGCCTCCGTACACACTTGCGTAGAAGAGCAACTTCAGTACTCGCGCTGCCCCAGTGATGCCTTCATCGTCGTTGACTAGTGAACCACGTGCCCACCGGTTGCTTATGACTTTCACCGTGATCAACTGTTGCAGACTGTCAACATATTCCTTCAGTTTGTCGTGTTTGAATCCGGCAAACACCCTCACTAGTTTTGCTTGCGCATCGAGTGGCAAACGCCCTGTTGCCTTGCAAAACAGTGGCGTGGCTTTTTCAATAAACTCTGGACTGTGAAGGGCAGGAATTTCCAAAACAATGAGAAATATGTTGAGATAGTTCGGATCTTGCTCGAAGGGTTTCTTGAACTTGAGATCCATCTCCAAATCTCTGGACAGAGTTGTCACGGCATTGATAAGTGCTGCTTGGAACGGATGGTCCGGTATGGAAAACAATTCACCGTACGATCTTCGCACTGACTCCAGATCGACGGTGACTTCATCATCCCTCAGCGGCACCCGTTTGCTATTATCACAGGCAGTTTCTACTTCGGTCATTGTTGAATCTTCGTCCACGTCCGCATCCATCTCTTTGTCATCTTTGTCTTTGTCCTGATCGACTTCCATGGACCTCAGTTCCTCCTTCGATGGCATTTTGCTATCGCTTTTCCGAAAACTCAGTAGCATCGAATCAGTGTTGTTGAACACCGACCCGATAGTTCGAATGAGTTTTGACCAACTTTCATCTCTCTTGCATTCGTCGATTATATCGTGAAGTTTTCCCTCATCCAGGTATGGGACTGCTTTCTTCTCTGCAGGAAAAGTTTGTTTGTCAATACTTTTTGCGAAAATATCACAATTGCACGTTGCGCATGAACAAGACTGCACGATAATCGCTGAGTCTTCGGCGAAGTGCTGCTCGGTTCCGTCGGTATGGCTGACCAAATCAAGCGTATTCAGCTCACCTGAATGAGAACACGTTGCGCTTGGTTTGGTGGCACTTGGTGGTGCATAGGTAGAAGCAGATGTGTTGGCACTTGAAGATGACTGAACTGCACCTGAGGACGACGATCCACCCTGACTCCCTTCTTTTGCGACTTTGGCTGGGCCAGAAGAATCACAAAGAATTGCCTTGTTCTTGGACAGTTCAATTGCTCGAACTGCAAGCACATCTTTGCCGATGTTGGCAAAGACAAACGATGGGTTCGAGGCACAGTGAGGGTTGTTGCATGCAGACTGGCCGCACCCATCGGTCAGCTGGTAGTAGAATCGTTCGATCAAACGTCTTGCTGCCTGCCGTTTCCTGAATGAGGAATTCGTAGTTTTCTGGCCCATCCTTCATTCACACCGTTTCTTTGATCAAAAGCTTTTCAGTATTTATCAGATTTATGATTCGTACTCACATGCTGTCTGTGTTTGCACTTTCGCCGGAAGAAGAAGGTTCTGGAGTGTTACACTTGGATTGCCTGTGAAGGACAAAAAGCACACTTTTCGTGCCCTCAACGAATGGTGGACTCGTGGCTTGTATAGTTCAGCGCATTATTGTGGACAACATTGGATGATTGAGTCGAAAACGGGAGTCTAAAGGCTTTTGGTCAGAGCGTCATCCTCTGCTGGCGGATCGCGACACTGAGAAACAAAATTGTGAAAGAACTGAACGCTTTCTGTAGTTCTTCATCAGACAATCATGTCTCTGGTGGATCCAGGATTGGGGGCGGGGAATCTCGGTGTCGGCCGACAATCGACATTTGAAAGCTCCACTTTAGGGTGTGTGTGTGGGGGGGGGGGGGATGTCGTCCCCCCCCCCACCCCTTACACACACACAGAGTTTCTAAACGAACAAATGATATTGTGCCTTCAGAATAAATTGGCGCGGGGGGGATGATGGGTGGCCGGTCCTGGATCTGCTTCAGGGTCCGGCCCTGCACGAGTTCGCGTCTCGTGGCGCCTTTGGTACACAACAAACACGTTCATCAACAAACATCTCAACAAAGCCCACCTATCCGTTGCCTCTCCAAGACCTGTCTCCTCCGCTGCTTCAGGTTTCGGTGAACTCATGCGAATGCTTGACTGGCTACGTTGCTGTGGTCGACATCAGAGCGACGCAGCACTCAACTCATTGTTGTAGATTCTGATTATATCTGTGGAGTGCAAGAAGTTCCAAATCAAATCATTTGGTACACTGGATCTACCAGGACTGACGACATGCGCAGCTGACCGAAACTGAACTTGCACATCAGTCAGGCTCTGTTTGACTTGACTGTGAACTCGGCTGCGCCAAATGCAATTTCAGAGTTGTCTAGATCTTGATCTAGGATAAAATTTCGCCTCAATTTGGGAGCTCGTAGATAGCAACAACTCGTATTTTCGTCCAGTGTAGTCGCACATTCTCAAGCTGTTCGAATTACCTACACGGTTTGCCAGTGGTCACCTTGGACTTTGGCATTTCAAGAAATATTGAAACGTAAACTCAGCGTCATACTTGCAAAAAGAAAAGAACGAGCTGCTCTTCTTCAAAGGTCAGCCATCTTGCCATCTACAGAGTCTAAACAACACGGCATTTGGAAACCAAGCTCGTGTGCGCATGTCCATGCAGACATTTATTTCACTTCAGTTCAGAAAAGAATGTAGGTCTAATTACGGATATTTTTTGAAGAAAAAGACGTTAGATCTACGAAAATATTTTATTTTTCAATCCAGACCAAATTCTAGATCTAGAATCTGGCATCTACTGGACTCTACAACATTAGGATCTACAAATAGATCTGATAAAACTTGAAAAAATACCCGTGTAGACAACAGTAGATTCTGGCTTTTTTGTTTTGTTTTTGTGGATCTAGTTTCAAGTTTGTGATGGAAATGGACTGAACGACCTTCACATTGAGACGTCACAAGATTTTATTGTTTGAACAATCTCAAGAATCTGTTTATATTTTCAATTGAAAACCAAAGTTAGATTTCCGAAATCAACCGACCCACCTATTGGGCGTGTTCCTCACAATCGCCTGGAGTCTGCGGGATGTGTCACACTTGTGGACCGCTCGTCGCCTCGTCTTCGGCCGACCTACGAGCAATGCTGACCACGTCATGAAGATTTGGTAGTCCACCTTTTCTGTGTATTTCGCTTGAAACGAGTTGAGTTTGTGCAGCAGTACGAATCTGCAGAACGTGTGCGTCCACAAAAGACTATGGGTCACGTTCACTGGAAAGTTCCATTTATGAGTATTCGGACAAAAATAAAGCCCAATCTGGCTCCAGTCTTTGGACCCTGCACCTCGATTTCTGTGCTGCAGATAGGTCCAACTGTGAAATTGCCGTGAACGTTGGTCTGCTCAGTTGATCGAGCTGATTCCAGACCCTCGTAGATCTATGTGTCTCCTACTGTGTGTGTTCATGTGAATCCCAAGTTTCAGAAAATTATTTTGTGGGTATTTTTTTCATCGTCTGAAGTGCTGCTGTCATGTCCGTGTCAGATGACGCAAAAATAGATCTAATATCTACTTTTCAAGTTTTGTGACAGTTTGTGAAAAAGTGACCGAAAATAGTTTTGTCTGCACTGTGCAAGATCACACGTTGTACGAGTAAAATTCTCGAAATTAACGTCCAAACACAGTTGGGCTTGACCCCCGTTCCCCCACCCCCCCGACCCGGCCCTCACCCAGACTCCGGTAGGTAAAAAGATAAAAACAACAAAATTAACCCAACGAAATTGAGAGATTCGCTGTCGAGGGTTTCGTGAGACACCCATGGCGGGAGTCTGGTAACAAGCCTGTAAACGGGACACCCCACCCCCTACGCCCTGTACAGCACGGCCAGCTGTAGTTCTACCCAGTGGTGAAAAGTCTGGCGATAAGAAATTTTACAAGGCCGTGCAGCACCAAATCATTGCAGCAACTTCAAAATTAGCAACAATATGGCCTTTGGTACTCATCTTTTTCCAGTTCTTCAGGAAACCATCCCACAATATCTTCTCATGGGCAAAATTGAGACCATGCCTTGAAACTTGGTACCTACAGTTATATTTTGGAGCCATTTCATGTTTTGGGCCAAAACTTGCAAGATAGCCACTGAAGTATGTGGGGTACCTAACCCGCAATTGAACTTGACCCATGTTGGGTACCCAAACCCATACCCATTTTGGCGCACCTCCAGTGAAAAAGTTCAAAGTATATCTGTCCTTTGGCCTGAGTTCACAAACCTGTCTTCTTTTCAGTTTCATCCTCATTGTGACCTGGGCATCATGGATTCTCGACCAGTCTACTTGCAAGGAAGGGGTCGAGGAAGAGGCCGAGGAATCAACCCACAAGCGCCCGCATTCCAAAGCTACCCGTACCAGCAGCAGCAATATGAGCCAAGTGTGCCCAACAAGGAGTATTTTGCTCAAACTAACTATTACAATGGCACCTTTGGTGGGCCTGGTGCACCTGGTGGCAAACAGGTTTTGCCCACCCGGCAATCCCCTGAAGACTGTTCTCCTGAGGGTGAGCGACAGTGATTCAAATTTCCACAGCCCAGCTTTTCATGTTGGATACTGCACAAAAAAATTCTGCCTCATACGTATCGTTTCTCTTTCGAATCATTGATGTCGATTTTGTCTGCACAACCCTCCCTTCATCACCCAGATGACCAGGATGGTGCAGCGGCAGCCGGACGATTCCAAGATGCTGCTGCGCAACACCAGCGCAATGTACAGCGCCACCTGAGCAAACAGAGCTCGGGCAGCGGCAGCGGGGGCAGCGGATCCCCATCGAAGGAGAGTCCAGATGCGTACGAGTCTTCGGAGGAGGAAGAAGACATGAACGATGACTCCATCCTTCAGTCCATGCTCAAGTCCTTTCAGGGAACTGGAATGGGTAAGTCCTGAAAATAGTGCTTTTGAGGTGAATCGCGTCGAGAAAAAGTTCGGAGCAACCAGGTGTGGGCTGTTCTTGAGGACAATTGGCTTGTTACCCAGACAGAGAAGTGTCACGAAATTCTCCGGCCACGTCAGTGACTTGTAAGTTTCTTTGGTTGGGTGTTCTCTTTTCGCGAGTTTGAGTTTCGGAAGTTTTCACAAATCCCGGAGGTCCGTGGTTGGGCGTTCAACAGTCCAGTGCCTGTTGTGTTGTGTGTTGCGTTGTTTTGGGGACTCGCGTGGCAGAGAACGTGTCCAAAACGACGGGTGACGGTACGAATGCACCTGTGGAGGTAATTTCCCCAAACTCGCCGACAAAACTAAGTGTGTTGGTCTTCGAGCAGCTGGAGACGAGGAGGAGCTCGGCCGAACTCACGAATACCTCGTCAATTCCGTGCGCCCCAAAGCGAATGTCTGTCTCATCTGCATCGAAACAGTGAAGCGCGATGATCCGGTGAGAATTTCTCAGAAACATGCAGCCTTTGAAAAAAAAAAAGAAAAAAAGAAAATTGAGTTTCTTGGCAACTTGTCTGCCATGATAATGGCCTGATGTTCATTTGCCAGATATGGAATTGCCAAGGATGCCACACGATCTTCCACATATCTTGCATTCAAAAATGGGTGAAAGACGGAGTTTACCAGCAAACAAAATTTGACGATGACAACTCTGCTGCTAAGTCTTTGCCATGGAACTGGTGAGTTTTACTGTCTTCGTCCGCACAAGCTGCAAAAGCCAGAAAAGATTCCACCAAACACAATCATCAGCGCATGTGTGGTTTTCCTTCGTAGACAATCAAACGGGGTGGTGATGCGTTGGTTTCTTTGTGCACTTCAGCCCGAAATGTCGACACGAGTACCCAGCGTACGAGTGTCCGACGCGCTACTTGTGCTATTGTGGGAAGGAGGAGGACCCGCCGTTCGACCCGTGGCTCGTGCCGCACTCCTGCGGTCAGACGTGCGGCCGCCTGCTGAAGCCAGAGTGCGGTCACCAGTGTCTTCTGCTGTGCCATCCAGGTTGGTACTGGGGTGCTCCTGGATCTCAACAGGCGAGTGGCTTTGTCTAGACTGTCGTTTCAAAATGAGGAATAATCACTGTTCTGTTCGTCACAGGTCCTTGTCCGCCGTGTCCACAGACGGTACGCGTGACGTGTCACTGCGGCAGTCAGCCACCGCAGACGCGACGATGTGGAAGCAAGGAGTGGACCTGCGGCCAGCCCTGCGGCAAGGAGTTGGCCTGCGGTCATCACTGGTGCCCAACGCCGTGTCACCCAGGTGCAGCATTGTGGTGCCACGCGCCGAAAGCAAGTCACACAGCATCAGTGTGTCGAAACACAGAAGTGCAGTGATCTGTCCTGACAGCTTCTGTTTGTCTGAAGGAAAGAAACCAATCTGTTGTCAGGTGAATGTCCAGCGTGCAAAGAGCACGGGGAGCAGACGTGCAGATGCGGCTCCGAATCCTCGGTGCGACCGTGTGCCCACCCAGACTGGCAGTGCGACAGAGTACGTATAACTTTTCACAGCAGGTGGAGGAAATGCTTTTGAACACATGCCCTCCCCTCCCCCGAATTTGCAGCCACCGTGTCGAATGCATCTCTGAATCGTTGGGATTTGAATTGAACTCTGATTGTTGCTTCGTCGCCTGCTGTTTCAGATGTGCGGGAGAACGTTACCGTGTGGGAATCACACGTGTGAGGCTGTGTGTCACTCTGGTCGATGTGGCGACTGTCCCCGCGCAGGAAAGAGGACCTGCCCTTGTGGTAAAACAGGTATCGGATATCACTTGACTAAATGTTGAAATACGAGTTGGATGTACGGTTTGTGAAATTGAACCGTGAACGGTGTGGTGTATTGCCCAAACGAATTGCAGAATTTGAGATACCGTGCACAGAAGATGTTCCCACTTGTGTGGACACTTGTGGCAAGACATTGGCCTGTGGCCAGCACACGTGCACGCAACGATGCCACGTGGGACCGTGCGGTATGGTAAGTCATTTCTCTCCGTTACATTTCTCTTCACGTGTCTCGTGTATCAGAAAGTTACTCCACAACTGCTGACTACAGGGTCGTTTGGGCCTGTGTCTCAAAATTTATTTGTTCTCATTTCAGTGTCGGCAGACATCCTTGAAACAATGTAAATGTGGAGCGAGGACGAAGGAACTCCCGTGCTACAAAGAATACACGTGCGATACCAAGTGTTCAAACATGAAAGATTGCAGGAAGCACCAATGTAAACGAAAGGTAAATCTGTCACTTTTATCTCGTTACCTCTTTCCATGATCGATTTTATACGTGGGCGTGTGTGTGCACCTGCGAGAGTTGTTATCGACTATCGACACGTTTGTCTGCAATCTATCACCAGTTCGTACCAGCTGTCTTGTGAAACTGCCCACAACAACGGCTTCACATGTACAGTAAACCTGCGATCTGGGCGGTTCACCCACTTGGGTGGGAAAGGCAAGCTTACGTAGCGTTGGTGTCAATGGGAACAGGGTGATCTCTCCTCTCCACAGACAGCACTGCCCAGCCCGTCCAGCTGAAAGACCTGTGGTGTGGTGCTGGTACCGAAGAGCTACCAACATGTGGTGTGCTTGTGTGGTCAGAATTCAGACAGCGTTTTCACGTTCTTTATTTTTGCGTGTTCATAGTGTTGCGATGGAAACTGTCAGCCGTGCGACCAGCAGTGCAACAAGACTCTCGGCTGTAAGAACCACAAATGCAGCAGTCGGTGTCACAGGGGGCCGTGCTACCCGTGCCCCCTGACGGAGACCATCAGCTGCGCCTGCAGAGGGACCAGTATTACCGTTCCGTGCGGCCGCGAGAAGGTCACCAAGCCTCCGAGGTGCAGCAAACAGTGCAGGTGTGCTCACAGTTTCATGAGTCTCTGTCCAACTTGCGAGAACGTTTATTGGTGTGCTGTGGTCACTTGTTGCAAGTCAGTCAGTCGCGCACGTCAATCGCTGGCTTGGTGTTGCTCACAGGAAGCCCCCGGATTGTCATCACGAGGCGCGCACGCCGCACCGCTGCCACTTCGGACTGTGTCCTCCGTGCAAACAGGTGTGCACGAAGAGGTTACCGAAGTGTAGCCATTCGTGCCCCGCAGCCTGTCACGCTGCCATCCTCGCCAGAATACAAGAAAAGGTTTGTTGCAATTTGCTTGTGTGACAGCTTTGAAAGTTTATTTGCTCTTTGAAGTTAAAAGTAGAACGAAAGCAAATGTTGGATGTGCGTGTGTTGTATTGGTGGCAGAATGATTTCACTTCCGCACACGATTGCTGGATTTTGAAGGTTTTTTTTCGCGACTGCAGGTTCAGCGAGCAGGTCCATGGGAGCCAAAGCCAGAGAGTCGCATTGAGATGGTGGAGAAGCCGTGTCCTCCGTGCCAAGTCCTGGTGCCAGTCAGCTGCCTCGGCGAGCACGAGGTGAGTTCGCCGTCGTGTCGTCGTGTACCACGTGGTTCTGCAGTTCGTCCGGAGTTACGCTTTTATGTTGCGTGTGGCCACGTGCTACTGGCAGCTTTGTTTTTCAGAACGTGTCTGTGCCGTGCTCAGTCGCAGTGGTCAGTTCCTGCCACCGACAGTGCGGCAGACAGCTGACGTGCGGGAATCACTTCTGTCAGATGGAGTGTCACCGAGTTGATGGCGCTGTCGACTTCTCCAGTGTAAGGAAGCATGGAATGTGCACTTTTGAGCGCAGCCTTTTCACATGGCCCTTTGTGGCCTTATTTGTGCTGCTCGATTTCTTTGGATATTGACACCTGGACTTTTGCGTTGACGTTCCCTTCAGGCTGGTAGCAACTGCGAGGTTTGTGAGGAGCCGTGCAGCAAGCCGCGGCCGGACGGCTGCTCGCACCCGTGTCTGCTGCCGTGCCACCCTGGAGAGTGTCCGCCGTGTCGCCAGATGATCCGCATGCGCTGTCACTGCCAACTCATCGTGCAGCACGTTGAGTGCTTCAAGTGGACGGACGCGTCGGATCGGGAGAAGACGCGCCTGCGCTCCTGCCCCAGCAGATGCCCCAAAACTGTGAGTGCTGCCGGTACTTCGCCGCTTGATCAGTGACATTTGTACATTGTTAGCATGTGTTATGGCTGACGTGGTTGATCGGGGTCACAACTGTTGCAAGAAGAACGTGTGCAGAAAGACATGAGCAAACAAGTCCAAATTGCGGTTGTTCGTCGTGTTGCCAGCTGCCGTGCGGGCACCAGTGCACCGCGATCTGTCACCCGGGCGCATGTCCGGCGCCGGAGAAGTGCTCAGAACGCGTCAAGCTGCGCTGTCCGTGCAAACGCAAGAAGCGCGAGTTCGTCTGCAACGACGTTCGAACCGGCTACGCCAAGATGGAGTGCGACGACACGTGCAGCGTTCACAAGGACAAGCAGAAGAAGGTATTCTCCTTCAAGTCCTGTTTTGGAGAGTCGACCCTTTGTGTGAGTCGGGACCTCGTTTCTTCTGGGGGTTTTCAGTGAAAACAGGAACAGACATTTGTATGACAAACCATCTCTCGTCTCAGGCAATTGTCTGGCCTTGGCACAGGTTGCGAACTTGCTCCTCGCGTTGAATGATTTCTGAAATTCCTTTCTTTTGAAGGAACAAGAAGGGAAGGAACGAGCGAAGAAAGAAGAGGAAGAGAGAAGGCAGCAAGAGGAGCTGGCAGCGTTCGAGCGGAAGATGACGGGACGAAAGAGGAAACCGAGGAAGCAGCGCCAGGTCGAGGAGGAGCCCACCTTCCTCGAGAAATACCGCAAACACATGATTGGTGCCGTCATCGCCATGGCTGTAGCTATCATAGTCTACTACCTGTGGACGGATCCAGAATAACGCTCGAAGTTTACAGACGATCTTCAGGGCCCAAGTAAGTTTCAGTCGAACAAACCTCTTGGTTGAAGATGTTATGCAGTGGTGCGAATATCATCACAAAGATGCTCACCTGATCCGTTTTGGGATCGTTTTTGGCTGAAATTTTCTGAGAATCTTACACGAATTGCGATGTCAAAGACACCCGAGCGGAAGCGTCTTTTTCCGTTGTTGTGCAGAGCGAGAGTCACTGGCGATTCCGCCTCTGCTCGTTCCTCGTGGAGCGAGTCATTCGCAACCAAAATCTTCCAGAGAAACAACGAATATGTTGTTCTGATACGAGGATTGGCACCGAATATTCCTTCTTTTTTGCGATGGTGTGCATGTGCTGGGTGCTACCTTGAAATCGACAATGCGCACTGACTGACCTGTGTCTGGGCCATGTGAAATGAGGTGAATGATTGTCTAAGGTGCAGTTGGCTTTGAGTATTCTTTGCTCAAAGTGACAGAAGACAACACACGTCAGCGATGGCCTTCTCAGTGCTGTTTCTGCTTTTGTTTTTAGCAACTCTTGCTTGCAGAATGGAGCAACGCACTGCCATAAAGATGTGTGTGCATACCCACAAGTGTTTCAAGGACACATACAGGGATTTGAAGCATGCCTGGGGTGACCACACCCTCTCAGTGACACAATGTCAGATGTGGTTCAAATATTTTGACATGGATCCAGAAAAGACAACCAAGGATGGTGCACATACAGGATGCAAGAAGAGTCAAAGAACACCCAAAAGAATTGAGGAATTGAGGATACAGGTGGACCAAGATCACAGACAAACTGTCAGACAACTCAGCACAGCGACGAACATGTCACACACTTCTGTGTGCCACATCCTCAGGAAAGATCTGGGCATGAAGAAACTCACTCCTTGCCTCATCCCAAGACTTTTGACAGACCAACAGAAGGCAAGTAGACTCAGACTATCCACTCACAACCTCACAAGTCTCTGCAATGACCCCAGCTTGTTCCAAAGGATTATCGCCACTGATGAATCTTGGGTTTACACATTTGATCCATGCTCCAAGAAATCAGACATGCAATGGAGAACCTCCCAGAAAAAGAGGCCTGTCAAAGCACAGAGATCCCACTCTCGAGGATGTGCAATGCTCATTCTGTACTTTGACTGGCAAGGTGTGGTTTTGGCTGATTTTGTGGATGCAGGAACTGTCACAGCCAAAGTCTATGTGGCCTCTTTGCGATGTTTTCAGGAGGCTGTATGTTGGAAACGTGCAGAGAGATGGCAGACACAAGACTTCATCCTGTTGCAAGACAATGCCTGGGCACATACTACTGATCTTAAGGTGGATTACATAGATTCTGTGAACATGGATACTTGGCCTCACCCCCCTTACTCGCCAGACTTGTCACCATGTGATTACTTTGCCTTCCCAAAGCTCCAGGAGTACATAAGAGGCCACACATTTCATTCCATTGCAGATCTTCAGACTGGTGTCTGGCGAGCTCTGGATAACATTCCCAAAGCAGACTTCACCACCTGCTTCAGATGCCTTGCTTTTCATTACCAGAGGTGTATTGACTTCAGGGGCAACTATTTTGAGGGTCAAGGCAAAAGAGTTTATTGTTTGCTTGCTTATTGTTGCATGAAAATTATTTTGCAATGAAGCAATTCAATGGTTTAGTTGCATGGTCACTTTTGTGCCTCATCACCAACAAGGCACAGACACTGCATGAAAAAAGTTTTCTGTTGTGCTCGAACTTTGCTTGTTCATTGTGATCATCCTTTTTATTGGAAGAATACATGTTGGGCTCAAAGCATACCCATTTGTTCATTCCTACCTGGTTGCTGTTGGAGACCATGGCAAAAAGAAGGAATGTTCGGTGCCAATCCTCGTACGAGCCACAATACTCGAGTTATCACAGCAGAAGAAACACTCAGTGCGTTTTCGTACGCAAATTTTGGACGTCAACATTTGCTTCTTGTGACTATTTGATTGCTGCTTCTCGAGTCTTTTCTTGGTGGACCTCATCTGACGAATATTGTACTGGACTTGATGCGACTGGTTATGATGACAGAGAGAAGTGCAAGTGGTTGAATATGATGTACGCTCTTATTTGTGAAGAACAGCTGCCCTTTGGGGAATCGGATTGCATCTTTTGATCTCATTTTTGTCGTCAACTCTCGCTGTTTGAATTTGTGCATAGAAATGTGATTTGATCCAACTGTCCGCCAAATGTGTGTGTGTGTGTCCATGTGCTGAGTTGGAAACCTTGGTGAAAGTATCGCACGAGCAAGAGACTGGTTCTTCCACAAATTCGTTCTGTGACCAATTCGCAGTGATGTAGTCAGTTGGTGTCTCGCCACTCGAGACCCAGGATTGAAGGCATCCTGTCCGAATTTTCAAGTGGCTCACCATCACAAAAACATGAGAGATGACGTCATTTACTTCTCATTTTCGAAGGGACGGCGTTCGTAGTGGCCTCTATGCACTGGCATCAGCTGGAAGTTTCACGTTCTGAAGGGGCCGTTTGGACCTTCCAACCGAAAATTTGGGTTTGTCCTGCCCCGACCCTCCGACTGTCCCTGATGATGAAATTGCAGGGCAGGTCTTACTCCACTCTCCAGAACACGATGCCTCGGGACACGCCTGTGTTCAAAGCTCCGGTTCTTGTTGAAAGCGTGACCGCGAGGTGTTCTTCGGTGTTGGGCAAGTGGAGGTCACAAAAAAGGTAAAATATTGAAAAGAAAAAGGCCCAAATTTGGGCCTCAATTCCTGGGAAAACCCTCAAATTTTGTTCCCAACAGAAGACAACAACCAAAATGTTCCGCGCTCTGTTAGGAAAGTTGGTTGTGGACAAATCACGTACATTGGCGTTTTGCTCAATGCTCGGCCACAGATTTTGCACACAGCCTTCACTTCTCCCGGGTGCTTCTAGTTTTGTCGTGTTCAGGACACAATCTCGTGTCAGGTGAATCGAGTGTGAGCTCTGGTCAAGGCGCAGTGTCTTCATTGTTGAATGTGGTTGGCATCTTTCAGTTCATCAGTTCCGAATTGCTCAGAGAGTTGGATTGAACTCACGTTCTTGTCGTTGTCGGCATCGTCAGCAGAGTTTGAAGGAAACAAACGAGTGGGTTCAGAATTGCATCGTGCAAAATGTGGTGGTGGTGCGTCGGGGTCTTGTGTTGTGATGTGACGGTGCTGCACATCACGACGCTTGTGCACCAGTCGGAGAGCGCAATGTTCAGAAAATAACACGAGAATCCTTCGACCAAGCTGTCAGGTAAGACTCGAAAGTCTTGAAACGACAGTGTCCGTGTTTCAAAGAAACTGGTTTGATTTCAGTGAGATGTTCCTGTTTTTTGAGTTCATTGCAGCGAGTGAGGTGTGTGTTCGATTTACCAAACCGGGTTGCAGCGATCGGTCCCGGGCAACCCAAATAGATCTAGCGACCCCTTCTCATTCAGGTTGGCCAAAATGATAACTTCTCTGGGTTGCCAGATCGCGAAAATCGAACGGCGCCGAATGTTCCTTTGCTCTGGAGCTCTGAAGACTGCAGACAATGTTTAATTTCTACAGTAACGTCAAGTCATACTTCTCGTCGAGTTTTAAGACTCTCGTTTTCGACAAGTTCAAGCTCCCCACTTCCCGCCGAGAACAGATCGCAGTCAGAGGCTATGATTCCGTTGCACTAACGCTCGGACATGCAACCAAAGGCATTTGAGATTTCAGCATTTACATTGTGCGCGTGTTGTGAATGAGATGAATTTCAATTTTGTGAGGGGTGTATTGTGCTTATGTTGCCAAAATATTTAGCTATAAACTTTCGTATCACTGTTGTGTTGAGACTTGGTCGGAGCAAAGTCTTGTAAGTTGTGAAAATACATTGACAATTTTACACTTGCTGTAAATTATTGTGAGTGTAACCAATTGTTGTGTTTATCAAATATTAAATTATTTATGCATCAGTATTTGAATCGTTCATTGAATTGGGGGAAAATCTGTTGATCTGGCTTCACGGAGGCTGCAGGAAAGAGACTGATACTCGTAGTCCCTCAGTGAAAGCGCCGCAGCCTGAACTCTACGAAGGACGTGGAAGATGAAGTAGGATTCGAAAGCGTCAAACATTTCAAAGTTTCGTCAAGTAATCAGTGTCTGTCTGAGGCATGTCACACTGTTCTGCACAATCGGTTGCGAACAATGCGAGAAGAGAAATAGAAACTGGCGGAGCATTGCCAGTGATCAGTAGTAAACGCTGACACGTGCTTTATTCCATCAGGAGTTTCCTCTCGCATTGGATTAATTTGCCCGTCAGCAACCAGAAGTCGCTCGTGCGTTTGGTTCCCTGCCGTGGGTCAGAGTCCGTGTATATTCCGCGCTGCAGCTGCCTTGCGGTGAGGCGCGTACTCACTGCAGATGAACTGTAAAGTCTGTGTGTTGGCAGGCGTGGCAGGTGATACACTTTTGTACTCTCAAAGTGGTATCTCCCAGTCCCCCCCCCCTCCCGCTCAGTTCTTGGGAGTGCAAGCTGCACTTTATTCCGAAATCGGCTGTTGGAGACGCGCGTGTCGACTCTTCGTGGTCAAAGCACCAGGGGAACAAACGTCAACCGAGAAGTGGCTCTTACAGTCGCTCTCAGATGCGTGAGGCATGCACGATCTCTGCTTGCAAAGAGCATGCATTTAGGATGAAGAGGAGTCAACTAATGTCATCAACTGCTGAAAACTTTGCAGTTGTCTTCAACGCTGTCGCGGACAGATTTTACGCATCCTTTGGAATTTACTAGCTGTTCACAGTAAGTCACAAATACACCAGGGTTCCAGGAAAGTTAATCAAAACATACTTACGAGGGTAATACTAAAACTCCTTTCCGTCATGTTTGGGCAAGTGGGTCATGTCGACAATGTCCTGAACTCAATTGCACAACAGAATGACCAAGAAGTCATTGACATGTG